>Ga0209417_1000243_pt1 | contig 144028 bp, 128 predicted proteins | sample RifGroF2_FD_184002 | JGI IMG/M metagenome (GOLD analysis project Ga0209417, IMG submission 184002) | Groundwater microbial communities from Rifle, Colorado, USA - Groundwater F2 (SPAdes) (version 2) | ecosystem: Environmental > Aquatic > Deep subsurface > Groundwater | place: Rifle, Colorado... | reverse complement strand
ATAGATATACCAAGAATCCTGAATATCTAAAAAGATATTTACGTTGAATTTCTCCCCAATATGAACTACTTCGGGTATTTTTGCGGTGAATTTTACAGGAAGTTTAGATTGTTGCGCACGGCTTTGGCTGATTACACTCATAAAAAGGAGGAGCAGACAGCATAAACGGTGTGTATATCTTAATTGTAACATAATATCACTATCTCTTTTGTTTTTCACCTAACATGACATACACATACCCTTTGTGGGCCAGTGTTCGATACTCCTCTTTACCATAGTAATTTTTGAATAACATCTCACAAGTCACCAGGTTCCTTTTACGGGCTTCCTCACTATCAATTCCAAGTTCAGATATCCTTTTTTCAGCCCGCTCCATCTCGCTTTTTATCATCTTTTTGTAGCTTTCATTGTAATTTGCCGGATCTTTTATGATGATCCCTGTTTCATATTCCCAGCTAAAGTAAAGGACATAATTAAATGCGCTATAGACTGTCGCTATACTTGTCCCTATCAGAAAATCACTCATTCCGTCATTGTTGCAGTCAGTTACATAAGCCTGGTTTTGTCTTTCTTCATCCGAACCGGATTTGGGAGACAAAGCTAGAAAAATCTCACTTGGTGAGATGGGATAGGCACAACTCCGGAAAATGATATCCAGAATAGAATACCTATCCCATACCATAATATTTATTAAAAATCCTCTTTCAGGTAATGATTAAACCAACTGAATACCTCCTCAGATAAACTTTTCTTATTTTCCGGTTTCATCATACTATGCCCTTCATCATTAAACATCAGCAACTTCCCTTCCTTATTCAGCCTCTTCATTGCCATGAACATATAGATGCTTTGATTTAATGCCGGCGGATCCTTTATGAACGAAACGACAGAAATGGTTCAAGTATCTTATTCCAATACCACACTAAAATCAATACTGTTCTCAGGAAGACATTGCTCCTCTGTACAGGCGGTATAATTTACTTTCCCTTTAAGAGTTACAGACAGTTTGCCTTTTACCTTTAGCACTTGTACGAAAGACACCTTGCCTTCGTAATACGCTAAAGTTGCGTCTATGATTTCTATGTATTTGGTCTTCTGTTCACCAATTTCCTGCAACCTGCCTTTCAATTTAACATTCCTGTTTTCTTCCCAGGTTACTCTTGTTGGTGAAGAAGCTTGTTTTGAAGTTGTCTGGCTGTAGATGTGATAAGGTGCATCAATTGTCGCATTAAGAAGAACTTCGTAGATAGTATTATTGATTTTCTTTACGCTGAAATCCCATTTTACTGGATCAGCTATCTGGCCTAAGGCCAGGCTACTCATTAGCAAGCCCAGACAGCATAAGGTTATTAGTTTTTTCATGATTTTCTTATTTTGAATACTTCCCTTGGATCTATCTTACTCCAACCCCAAATACTTTTTAATCAGCGGTTCCAGCCGTTCGTCACGTGCATTTTTATCTACGATTTTACCATCTTTGTCCAATAGCCATACAGTAGGCAGGGCACTGATACTATATAGTTTGGCAAGAGGGTCATTCATACCCATGCCTTCAAAACGCTGTGGCCAAGGCAAGCCTTGTTTTTCAACCACTTGTTTTACCTGTGCTTCCATTTCCTTGTTATCCAGAGAAATTCCAATCATCTCCAGCCCTTTGTCATGGTATTTATCATACATCTCTTTCAAATGCGGCATACTGGCTATGCAGGGCTTGCACCATGTGGCCCAGAAATCAATCAGTACAACCTTCCCACGAAGACTGGCCAGATCTATCCGGCGACCATCCAGAGCAGTGAACGGCTCCAGTTCAATGGCTTTCTCACCTGTCGCGGCTTTTTCTGCCTCAAACTGTACCCGAGCTTGTTTTACCAGAGCTTCTACACCGGCTTTTCCGGCCAGTGGATGTTTTGGATCGCCATAAGTATCCAATATATATTTCCAGTAGCTTTTAACCAGCTCTTTTGTATTGTGGGTCCCTGCCGTTGCTCCCAGGAAATCAAGAGCCCGGTCGGCAATTATGGGCAGGCAGGCATATTTGTTCACGAATTCATTAAAGCGCATCAATAATGCCTCCCAGTAACGGGTTGCCAAAAGTTTCCAGTAGTCATCTTCTTCTCCATTGATTGCTATGTCAGGTCGTTCGTCCCTTGCTGGAAGTTCATTCCATAGAGAATAAACCTGCCCCCAATCGCTGACAAACAGCTCCCAAGATACTTTTTCCTTATATTCAAGAGAAGGAGCCCATTCAAGTTCGAGACGTGCCATCTTATCACGTTTTTTTCTCCACTCTGTTTCTGCCTTTAAGTCACGAGGGAACATACGAAACAATGGCGGGCCAGTGGCAATCATCTTTCCCTGCGCCTGTCCCTGTTTATAATATTCATTCCCCTTTTGGTATTTTGCATCGATTTTAGCAGACAGTTCATCTGTAATTTTAGTAGTATCCACCCATCGCATCAGATTGTACATATGTGCCTGTGCGAAGATATGAAACGCTGTTAACTTACGCTGATCCTCTCCAAGGTACATAATACATTTATCCCAAAAGCTTGCAGAACTGGCCAATATCCTTCGTGCAAGTTTCTCTTTGCTCAGTATGTAATCTGAATAACCCCTGTTTTCTGAATCTATCTTGAAAGCCACCTGTGAATTTTCATTAATAAGTTTTTCCAGTTTTGCCCAGTCGGCATTGGCTTGCTTGAGTTGTTTACAATGATTCTCAATTTTTCCCCTTGTTTCCAAAATGAAATCCAAGCAGTCCGGATCCTTTTCTTTAGCCTCTTTTTCAGCCTCATTCAATACTTCCAGTGCTGCCTCCTTGTTATGATCGGGGTCATACCAATACATAACCCCTGCTTGAAAACATCTGGTTGTAGCCTTAAGAATTCCTCCCAAATCTTTTGATGAAGAATCACAGATGGCAAGGAAACGCTCATAATTAAAGGGAAGCAGACGATGTCCTGTATAACGGGGAATAAATTCATTATGAAATTTTACTATCAATCGGAACCAAGAACCCTCAGGGGTGTTGGCAATCTGCTCTTTCAAACAATTGTCGGCAGCAATTGAATCGTTCATAAGCAGTAAAGTTTCGTATTTTTCCCCCGGCAGATTATAACCATTGGCGTTATATTTAACATCATCAGACACATAGGGAAGGATACTGTCTATAAGATGTAATCTGCCGGGAAGGTCAAGGGCTTCTTTTTGACTCCTAAGCCGTTTGTCAAATTCGATTATTCGTTTTCTCTCAATGTTTTTTGAATCATCCTCGAGCTCCATTTTTACTTCTTCAGTGACCATCCCGCTTTTAAGAACCGATTCCAGTTCCTGTTCACTATGACCGTATGAGACGATTCGACCATCCTGGTTAACGATAAATGTAGAAGGATAGGCAAGCACTCCCCACTCATTATTGGTTGTGTTATCGGCCATATCCATTGCTACGGTATAATTTAAACCTACTTTTCCCACAAATTCTTTAAGAAATTCTGAATTCGAATTTCCGGTAACATACACTGCTATTACCTCTACCTTACCGCGAAATTTGTCCGCAATATTCTTTAGATCAGGAATTATTTTAATACAACCCGGACAAAAGGTCTCTGAGATATCTACCAAATAGATTTTGCCATTTTCAAAGGCCGGGATAGGAGTGCCCTTTATCCATTTCTGTATATGAACCAGATTTGGAGCTTTATCGCCTACTTTTAAGGTTTTGGAACCAGACCTTTGAGCGCTCACCGGAAAGATGCCACCAAGAATCAGTATAAGGATAATCAAGATTTTTTTCATCAGTATTTCTTATTAATAATTAGTTTTTTAGTATGGTGATAAAAGCAATAGAATTATGAATACTATAGTTACTGGGGTGGGCGAAGAAAATGTTCCTGCTCCATTGAGAATCAAGTGCTAAAGTGTATACGAAACAGATGATAACTAAGAGCAGGAACAATCATTTTAATTATAACCAGGATTCTGAGGCAATAATTTCGGGTTAAGTAAAAGTTCTGCTTCAGGAATCGGGAGAAGAACATCGGTCGCTTCCCAGTTGGGTTTTACAGCTGACAGTACCTCTCCTGCTTTTCCAGTTCTTTTCAGATCGAACCAGCGGTGTCCCTGCTCTGTGAAAAGCTCGAACCTTCTTTCGTTTAATATTGCCTGTAATATCTCGGCTTGTGTAGATGCAGGGGTGTCAGATAATCCTGCCCGGTTACGAACAACATTTATATCCGCTTTTGCGCCGGGCAGATCCCCTGTGTGGGCACGGGCCTCAGCACGGATTAAATACTGTTCCGCCAGTCGCAGCACAATTGAATATTCCAGCGAGGTTCCTGAGTTTTCCCTGAGCTTGTATTTATAAGGAGCGAACCATATTCCTCCCTGTCCGGGGATTTCAGTTATCCAGTTCTGCTTCCGCATATCCAAGGGATCAAAAGCCTCGATAAATTCCGGGCGTAATGCCAAGTTGAGAGGTGGCCCCGAAGTGAACAGAAAAGACGAGGCTTCCTGGGTGTTTTCTCCTTCACTCTTAGGTTTTAGCTGAAGAACAGCCGATGTACTTTCCTTTAAAAATTCTTCTGACAGATTGCTTTCAAGTGCAAAGACAGATGTTGCACTTAAAAGAATTGAACATTCGGTCTCAGCATCCTGCCATCGTTGCAGGTATAGATATACCCTGCTCAGCAAGGCAGATACCGCATATTTATTAGCCCTGATGCGCTCTCCGGAGACATATTCGTTTGTTAGCAGTGATTTTGACTCATTAAGATCGCTTAGAATTTTTTCATATACCAGATCCGTGGCCATGCGTGAAACTTTCATATTGGTCAGATAATCTGTCGTGGTGATGTAGGGAATATCTCCGAAGAGATTGACGAGGTAAAAATGAGTTATTGCCCTGATAAATTGAGCCTCTCCCTTTAATTGGTCTTTGATTGATGAGGATAGATTTGGTGATTCTTCAATACCTTCAATTGCAGAATTACACATATAGATCAGGCTATATGCCTCATTCCATAAAGATTTTACCAATGATTCAGAAGCTACGATCTGATGGTTATAAAATGCCTCTATTGATTGACCCGATGGACCATAGTAGTCCAGCTCATCGGCATAAAAACCCATAAGAACATTCATTCCATAAAATCCACCGGTAAGCATAACATTGTCACGAAGACTTCCGTACAAGGTCATAACAGCGGCAGTAGCCGTTGCTTCATCTTCAAAAACTTTTGTCTGAGGTACCTTTCCCACAGGCTCTCCGGGCTCTACAAAATTGTCACAACTAGTGCTTAATATGCTACTGAAAATTATAGAAATAATTGTTAAGATTATACCGGCTTTGCGGTACATATTTTTAAGCTTTTTCATATCAATATTTTTTCAATATTTATAATACTATCCTCATCCCGAATGATATTCTTCTGACAGGAGGCAGAAAGGCTGTAAGCTGTTCCGGATCACCATTTCTAAACTTTGTTAAAGTCAGCAAATTTTGTCCTTGAAGATATAACTGTAAGTATCCTGGACCAGTATTGCTCAAGGAAAGCCTGTAAGAGAGCGATAGAGATTTCAGCCGTATAAAGGATGCATCAGTAATTATTCCGTCGCTTGTTGTGAATCGCGAATATGCTGTATTTGCATTGCTATTTCTTCCCGTTGTATATACCTGTATTTCTGCCTGATCTCCCTGTTCCTGCCAGTGGTTCAAAACACCTATCGGTTGATTGGACATTTTACCCGGTGCGGCTGTGTAATAGTAGTACTCATTGTATCCCTGTTTTTTAACAAATTGAAAAAGAAAATCAAGATTCCAGTTCTTGTATATCAGGCTGTTGGAGATGTTTCCGTAGAATCTTGGAGTCAGATCCGCAATGAATTTCCTGTCATCCGTGCTCTTGATGATTCCGTCTCCATTAAAATCCTCGAATTCAAACACCCCTGTTTCTGCGTTAACTCCTTTTAACTTATAGAGCTTGTAAATTGAAAGAGGATATCCGATTTCATACTGACTTGCATAGGTCGATCCTGCAAGTCCGGGGAAATCTACAAGCCTGTTTTTTGGAACGGTAAGATTAAAAGAGCTGTTCCACTGAAAATCCTTCTTTTGAATATTTAGATTGCGTATGCTAAGTTCCCATCCTGAGTTTTCAACTATTGCATTCAGGTTTGCACTGATGGAGCTGAATCCAGTTGTCCCTGGTAGGGGTATTCCGACTAATTGGTTGTCTGTTCTATTGTTATAATATGCAATTTCAAAGTTCAACCGGTCTCTCCATAGACCTGCCTCCAGAGCAGCCTCCAACTTGCGGTTTTTCTCCCATGCAAAGAGAGGATTCTGCAGATGAGAAGGAGTTAACCCAAGATATCCATTGTAGTTTAATTCGGTATTAATAGTATAAGTGTTCAGGTACTGGTAATCCCCGATCTGGTCGTTGCCGGTGGTTCCCAGACTTGCCCTGAGTTTGCCAAAACTGAGCCATGAACTGTTCATGAAAAATTTCTCTCTATAGAAAAGCCATGCAACACCAACAGCACCGAAATTCGCAAATCTTCTGCCGGGCCCGAAACGGCTGGAGCCGTCGCGACGCCCGGTGAGGTTAAAAATGTACTTTTCTTTCAGATTGTAATTGACCCTTGCATAAATTGCCTGGTAGCGGTACTGGGTCCTATCCTCATTCAGAACAACCTGATAGCTGGCAGCGCTGAAGGTTGTGATAAAGTAATCATTTGTGAATCCTGATGCCAGAAGGGACAATTGCTCCCTGTTCTGCTCCTGGAAAGTGCTGCCTAAGGTTATATTAAGTTTGCCTTCTCCGATCTCATAAAAGGCATTAAGCTGTGGTTCCATAATCCAAGAATCCCTTTTATTCTCATTTTTTATAGAATGTGAGGATTCGCTTGTTAATCCCCAGGCGGGATTGTATTGAGTGTAAGGATTTGCTACTGTTTCAGTTATGTCAGATCGATTATAACCTAAATTGGCCATAAATTCCAAACCCTTCAAAATTTTATAACTTAAAACAGTATTAGCAATCAAGTTGCGGGTTGAATTTCTGTATTTACTCTCCAACACAGCCATAGGGTTGTCCCAGGTTGAATTTTCCCAGTTCAGAGTACCGTCATCATTATATAGCTTCGGTGCATTTGGAGGTAATCTCCGGGAAACGCGTGTCAAGTCTGTGCCGGGGATAAAGTTCTTATCCGTTCCATAATTAGCCGTGAAAGTCATCCTAAACCGGTTGTCCGCCGAATTATGGCTAAAGCTGGAAAAGACTGTAGTCCTTCTATAATTAAAATCCATAGGGAACACTGTCGTTTCTTTCAAAAATGATCCGCCGGCGTTAAACCGGGTTTGTTCATTCCCCCCGGAGATTGAAGCCTTAACAGTATTATTGTAGGCAGTACCGCCTATTAGTTTTTCCTGCCAGTCAGTGTAACGCGTCTGGTCCCAGGTGCCGTTAACATCGTAAGCAGAAGATGGATATTGGCTATATCCATCATTACTATAAGCTTCCCGGCGCATTTGAAGATATTGTTCCGTATTAAGCAGTTCAGGCAAGCGAGTAACTGCTATTGCAGTACCTGAAGCCTCAATATTCAAGGAAGTTTTTCCTGCATAGCCCTTTTTGGTAGTAATCAACACCACTCCATTGGCACCTCGGGAACCGTATATGGCCGTTGCGTCTGCATCTTTCAGAATTTCAACAGATTCAATAGAAGAGGGATCAAGGGTGTTCAGCGGATTAATATTCCCACCTGGCAAAATCGTGCCTGAGACGTCCCGACTTCCCAAAGTACCAATATCATAGGGCACTCCGTCAATTATGTATAGAGACTCATTTCCTGAAGTGATGCTGTTTCTACCGCGGATCTTTAGCTCGAATCCCCCGCCGGGCACCCCTGTGTTTTGAACAATTTCCACCCCGGTTACTCTTCCTTGTAGTGCCTCAAGTGGATTATTAACCGGTTGATTACCAATGTCTCTGGCGGATACTTTTGCAATACTTCCGGTCCTCTCCTTCTCCTTTACTGTGTAATACCCTGCATTGACTGTCACCTCTTTTAGTTCTGCGATTTCTTCCTGTAATATCACATTAATTTCCTTCCTGATTCCAACAGCAATTTCTTTCTGGGAATAGCCTAGAGAGCTGAAAACGAGAATAGAATTGTCAGTCACTTCAATAGAATATTTGCCATCTTCATCAGTAACAGCACCTTTCATAGTACCTTTAATAAGAACATTGACTCCCTGCAATGGAATCCCGTCTTTATTAGTGACACGGCCTGAAATATCTGCATCCTTCTCACTGACGCTCAGGACGGAAGCTTTCTCCTTCTTTTCGGCCCTTGCCAGCTTGATCACAATGACTTTGTCAACAATCTGATAAGTGTAGATCGTTGTTTTAAGTGCCTGCTTCATCACTTCAGCTATTGAAGCGTTTTTAACATCGACACTTACATTTTTTGTTTTCTCTACACCCTCATGCTCATAAAAGAAAGTATAAGAAGATTGAGCCTTGATCTGATCAAAGACTTTTTCCAGCGTCACATTTTGCAGCTTGATGGTAAAACCATTGTTTTGGGCATACAAAGCTGAAAAATGGATGAGACACATCAGGGCAATGACTGCTCGGACAAATATGTTCCGGACGGGAATTTTCAGACCTTTCCCCAATGGTGTTACATTCATGTTGGTTTTTTTCATAAATTTGTAATGTTTAAGTGAGTAATTTAAACAACCGGATTTTCCGGTCTTAAGGCAGGAGATGTACAAGATCTTCTGCCTTTTTATTTCTATTTAATAATGACCTTATTGTCGCGGATATCAAATTTTATCAGTTCAGAACTTTCCATGATCTCAAGGATTTTATTGAAATCATCGTACCTTTTAAGATCTCCAGTGAATTTTTTTTCTTTTATAGCATCTGTTTCATAGACTACTTCTACATCATACCATCTCGAAAGTGTTTTAAAGATATCCTCCACTCGTAGGTTTCTGAAGGCAAAACGACCCTCTTTCCACGAGGTATAAATAGAAACATCCACATCCCGTTTGGTAACCTCACCGCTTGTTTTATCCAATTCAAACTGCTCTCCCGGATTTAATACTAAATTTTCTTCCCCCGATTTAGAAGAAAACGAAACTTTACCTTCTGCCAGAGTTGTTGTTAGACTTAGATCCTCTTTGTAGGCCTTAATATTGAAAGAAGTGCCCAATACCTTAATTTTTGCATTATCCAGTTCAACAATGAAAGGTTTGTCAGGATTGTGGGCCACTTCAAAATAGGCTTCCCCCTGTAGTCTGACTGTTCTTTTTCCGCCATTAAAGGAAACCGGGTATTGAATATTTGTTTCGGAGTTGATCCATATCCTTGTTCCATCTTCAAGGGTCAGCCTATATTCTCCATTACGAGGCACAAATATCTGATTATATGAAATCTTTTTGGTCGAGGTTAAATCAGATGTTTTGTTGTAGGATAACAGTCCATTGTCATTCGTTAGTATGCTCCCGTCACTTTTATTTATGACATAAGTGGAATCCTGCTTCAATTCAATAGTCTTTCCATCGGCCAGTATCAGGGTTGCCTGGCTTATACCGGGAGGTATGACGGGAATTTCTTTTGTGAAATGATTAAACAAAAAAGAGGCTGCAATTGCCATGGGCAGGATGAACATTGCCGCATATTTCAATAATCTGCGGTAAGGATGTAATACCGTTTTTCTCTTATACTTTATGATAAATTGTTGGTAATCTTTTTCCCAATCCATTTGGGAGTAATCGGTCATTCTTTTTTCTACCCGGACTTTATCACATATTTGCTCAAAAAGTTCTCTGTGTTCCGGAGATTCATTTAACCAATCTTCAAGAATGGCCTGTTCCCCGGGGGTAATAATTCCCTGCTTACGCTTAACAACGATCTCTGCTATTTTAAAGATACTTTCCAATGGTTTCAAGGCTTGTCTTATTTTGATTTACTAATAAGACCGCTTGACGGAAAAAAAGAGGGATAAGAGAAAACTAAATATTAAAAAAAGATAAAATGAAAAATAGATCTTTCATATACTTTTGAAGGTATTTTTTCCCGATTTGCTTATGGGTTTTTACGGTTTCAAGCGAAATGCCAAGCTTGTCCGCAATTTCCTGATTTTTAAAACCACTCATTGACAATTGGTAAACCGCCTTAGTTTGGGGTGGTAGTTTATCTATTGATTTGTATAGTATCCGGTATGCCTCTTCTTCCAGAACCTTATTCCAGAATTTATCTTCTACAGTCAAGGTTGTTAAAACATACGATGAATACCGGTCCTTAACTTTTTCATGTTTTAAGAGTTTAATACAACTGTTTTTAACGGTTGTGTAGAGATAGGATTTAAGATTAGTAACCGAATCGAATATATCTTTTTGATCGGAAAGTCTCAAAAAAAGTTCCTGCACAATGTCTTTGGCCTTTTCTTGGTCCCTTACATAATATTCTGCAAAAAAGACAAGCGAGGAATAATAGTTTTCAAAAAGCGATCTGAAAGCATCACGATCTCCTTTAGCTAAATTTTCAAGCCAATTATTATTCTCATCAGGCAGATTCATTATCTGAATTTTGTAAACAAATGTAATCGTAGAAACTTAAAATGCAAAATATTGCATAAAGAGCGAGGCCTGTTAAAGAACGAAGGCAGCTATATGCTGCCCTCAACCATCATTGTATATTAGCCGAATAAAACCATGCTTTCATTACTTTATTCTAGTACTACACTGAAATATATTTTTTTCTCAGGAAGGCATTGCTCACCCATACAGGCGGTATAGGTTATTTTTCCTTTAAGAGGAACAGACTGCTTGCGTTTTACCTTTAGTACTTGTACAAAAGAGACCTTGCCTTCGTAGTATGTTAAAGTTGCATCTATGATTTCCATGTATTCGGTCTTCAGTTCACCAATTTCCTGCAACTTGCCTTTTAATTTAACATTCCTGTTTTCTTCCCAAGTTACGATTGTTGGGGAAGAAGCTTGTTTTGAAGTTGTCTGGCTGTATATATGATAAGGTGCATCTATAGTCGCATTTAGAAGAACTTCATAGGTAGTATTATTGATTTTTTTTACGCTGAAATCCCATTTTACAGGATCTGCTATCTGTCCTGAGGCCAGGCTACTCATTAGCAAGCCCAGACAGCATGTGATTATTAGTTTTTTCATATTTCTCTTTTACTCCAGACCCAAATACTTTCTTATTAAAGGTTCCAACCGTTCGCCACGAGCGTTTTTATCCACGATTTTACCAACTTTGTCTAGTAGCCATACTGTGGGCAAAGAGTTGATACTATATAATTTAGCTAATGGATCGCCCATTCCTTTGCCTTCAAAACGTTGCGGCCATGATAAACCCTGTTTTTCAACCACTTGTTTTACCTGTGCTTCCATTTCCTTATTGTCCAGAGAAATTCCAATGACCTCCAATCCCTTGTCATGGTATTTATCATACATTGTTTTAAGCTCGGGCATACTTGCTATACATGGCTTGCACCAAGTTGCCCAGAAATCAACCAGTAAAACCTTCCCACGAAAGCTGGCAAGATCTACGCGGCGACCATCCAGAGCAGTGAACGGCTCCAGTTCAACTGCTTTCTCACCTGTTGCGGCTTTGTCTGCCTCAAACTGTGCCCGAGCTTGTTTTACCAGAGCTTCCACACCGGTTTTTTTGGCTAGCGGATGTTTTGGATTACCATATGTATCCAATATATATTTCCAGTAGCTTTTAACCAGTTCTTTTGTATTGTGGGTTCCTGCTGTAGCACCAAGAAAGTCAAGTGCCCGGTCTGCAATAACCGGAAGGCCGGCATATTTGTCCACAAGTTCATTAAAGCGCATCCATGATGCCTCCCAGTAACGGGTCGCCAAAAGTTTCCAGTAACCATCTTCTGTTCCGTTGACCGCTACATCAGGTCGTTCGTCCCTGGCCGGAAGTTCGTTCCATAGGGAATAAACCTGCCCCCAATCACTTACAAACAGCTCCCAGTCAATTTTTTCCCTGAACTCCAGAGGATACTGCCAAGATGCGGCCCAATTCAGTTCGTTGCGGGCCATCTTATCGCGTTTGTGCCGCCATTCGGCTTCGACTTTTAAGTCACGCGGAAACATACGGAACAAAGGTGGGCCTGTGGCTATAGTCTTATTCTGAGATTGTCCTTGTTTATAATACTCTTTTCCCTGTTGATACCTTTCATCGATTTTTGCAGATTGTTCTGGCGTTACGGTGGTATCTACCCAACGCATCAGATTGTACATGTGCGCCTGAGCGAAGATATGAAACGCTGTTGACATGCGTTGATCCCCAATGAATTTGTATTTATCCCAAAAATCTGCTGCACTGGCCAATATTTTCCGTGTCAGCCGCTCCTTGTTCAGGATGTATTCTGAATAACCTATGTTTTCCTGAATCTTTAAAGCCACCTGCAAATTGTCATCAATTAGCTTTTTCAGTTTATCCCAATCTGCATTGGCTTGCCGGTGTTGTTTGTCTAGCTGCTCTATTTTCTCTCTCATCTCAATGAAATCCTTTGCCCGGTCTGGATCCTCTTTTTCGGCTTTGCTCAACACCTCCAGTGCAGCCTCCTTGTTATGGTCGGGGTCATACTTGTACATAATTTCTGCCTGAACATATCTGGAGATGAATCTGAATGCCCCATTCATCTCTTTTGCTGCACGATCACAGATTTCTAAAAAGCGCTGGTAATTGAACGGAAGTTTTTGGGATCTTAAAGGTGAGGGTACATAATCGCTAAATTTGTATGATATCAGATAATACCAGGAACCTTCCGGAGTATAGGCCATCTGCTCTTTCAGACATTCGTCAGCTGCTGTGGAATCGCTTAACTGGAGTAAAATCTCATACTTTGACATCATCAACCCAATGCTGTTATATTTAATATCATCGGAAACATGATGTAGCAAACTATCAATGACACTTAATTTGCCTTGGTATCCACCCTCCTGAAACGCTTTATTCATTTTTTTGATATATCCTGTAATTATCTCTCTCCTGTCATTTTCGGAAATTTCCATCTCAGATATGAGATTTTCTGAGGTCCCTCCGGTTTTTAGTACCGATTCCAACTCCTTTTCACTATGCCCGAATGAAGCAATCCGTCCCTCCTGGTTCACGATGAAGGTTGTTGGATAAGCACTCACTCCCCATTCTTTGTCAGTTTTACCATCTTCAGTATCCATTGCAACTGTATAATTCAGTCCTACCCGCCCAACAAATTTTGCAAGAAATTCAGGTTTAGTGTTTCCTGCTACATATACGGCTATCACCTCAACCTTCCCACGGTACTTATCCGCAATTTGCTTTAGCTGGGGAATGATTGCAACACAGCCGGGACAAGCAATCATTGTAACATCAACCAGATATACATTTCCCTTTTCAAATACAGGGACGGGTTTTCCTTTTATCCACTTTTGGATATTCACAAGGTTCGGAGCTTTGTCTCCGATTTTCAGGGTTTTGGATTCTGTGCTTTGTGCGTAATTAGATAAGGAAGCACCCAGGATCAGTGTAAGAATAATCAGTATTTTTTTCATCCGTAAATTTCAATTTTAATTAATAGTTTTCTAGAACCTTAGCAAGTCCGGACTTTCTGTTCCATCCAGACCTGCAAGGTCAGATAACGTTATCTATGAATTTTCTGTCAGATATGAACTAGTAGCCGGGATTTTGTTCCAGGAAAGGATCCCTGTTCAATTCACTTGCCGGAATAGGGTATAGCAAATCATTTGCAGTAAGACCGGGTTTCATAGCTCCTAAAACCGACATTGCTTTACCGGTACGCTTGAGGTCAAACCAGCGATGTCCCCATTCGTTAAATAGTTCCACTCTTCTCTCCTGCATAATGGCATCCAGAAGAGCCGTTTTACTAATACCGGGATTGGTATTCGCTATAAGTGGAAGACCGGCTCTTGCACGAATGACATCCACATCGGCAATTGCCAAACTCAACTTATTCTGTTGTGCCCTCGCTTCAGCTCGGATCAGGTATTGTTCTGCAAGGCGTAGTACAGTTGAGTTTTCTTTACGATTACCATCAGGAATTGATGTGGTCGTAGTATAGGAACGATATTTAAATTGAACCCAATGTGATTTATAATATCTGTCATAGTGTACCCAGGCAGCTTTACGAGCATCACCGTTTTCAAAAACGCCGGGTAAAGTGGTGGTCCCCACAAAATCACTACGCAATTCTATCTGATTGGCGCTGTTGTACAAAGCACCATAGAAACAGTACCCTTCATTCGTATAGATATTATTATTAAAATTAGGTATCTGCCAGATGGCCTCTTTATTACCTGGCAGGGTAATGCCAGACAACGCTACAAGAGCATAATCCGTCGTATTTCCTAATACCGCTGTGGCAGTGGTTTCTGCTTCGGCCCATTTCCCTTGGTAAAGGTAAACCCTTGCCAGTAAAGCTGAGGCCACCGCCTTATTCGCTCTGTACCTTCCGGAAGTGGGATAAGCAGCCGGAAGCAGCTCTATAGCATCATTCAGGTCAGTTATCATCTGTTGATAAATTGTCTCTGACGGGGTACGGGCCATTTTAGAATTAGTTAGATAGTCTGTTGATGTAACCATTGGCACATCGCCATGAAAATTGACCAGGTAAAAGTAGAGGAAAGCGCGTAAAAACTTAGCCTCTCCTGCGAACTGTGCTTTGGCTGCTTCACTCAATTCACTGGAAGCTTCTAAATTCTCAATCACATTATTCGCCCGGTAGATAGTCGTATAGGCATAGTTCCAATACTGACTAATATTACTGTCGTCAGCCAGTATATTATAATCTTCAAATGCTTTAATATCAGGGTTAGAAGTACCAAAGTAAGTCAGCTCATCTGCTGACAAACCTGCCCGCCAGGCAGTATGAAATCCATTGACACTGTATGAGCTCATAAGATAACTGTATATTCCTCTCACAGCAGCCTGAGCTGTAGCATCATCGGCAAAGACCTGGGATTTCAATAGGGAGGCGGGTGGTGTATCCACTTCAAGTAATTTTTCGCAGGAAGTTGTTAATGCAAACAAAGGAATTAGTATGAGTAATTTGATACTGCCTCTTAATCTGCTACTATATGAAGTTATTATCATTTTTTTCATCTCAGTATTATTAAAGTTTAAAATTTAAATTGAAGTCCGGCAGTTATCATCCGTAACTGAGGGAAACTGCTGACACTTTCTACATCCAGTGCATAACGATTATATTTTGAGATGGTAAAAAGGTTTTGACCCTGCAAAAAGATCTTTACCATCTTTGCTCCTGCTTTTTGAGCGATTAACTGCGGTAGAGTGTATGAAAGTGAGAGTGTTTGCAAACGGATAAATGAGGCGTCTGTGATGGCATCACTCTCAGAATAATAATTATACAATATTGTTGTTGATTCGTAATATTGTGTAAATCTCATCACATCGGTTATGTCGCCTGGCTTCTGCCAGCGCTCATTCCACGCCCATAACGCTATGTTATTCTGATTCCCAGCGTTAGGCAACGGTTTTAGTCGTGCTTTCTGTTCTTTAAAACGAAACAGTAATGATAATTCAAAACCTTTGTAAATCAAATTACTGGACAATCCGGCATAGTATTTACTGTCCAGATTATAAGAAAAACTTTTATCACTGTCATTAATTACACCGTTATTATCGACATCCAGAAAAGTATGCAGACCGGTCTGGGAGTCTACACCTGTCCATGTATAGGTTCTCTGAATGGAGAGAGGCTCTCCCACCTTGTATAAAGTTGAATAAGGTGAATTCTCTATGTCTGGGAAGGCTACAAGCTTGTTACGGGGAAAGGTGATGTTGGCCGATAAATTCCATTGCAGGTTTTCTGAACGAATAAGATCACCCCTGAACAAAACCTCCCACCCGGAATTTTCTATTGTGGCTTCAAAGTTTTTGAGAACGGATGAAAAGCCGGTGAAAGCCGGTAAAGTATAATCCACAAGCTGATTAGAAGAGCGGTTACGGTACCAGCTAACCTCCATGCCGAGCCTGTCGTGCAAAAATCTTGACTCCAGCGCAACTTCCAGCTTGTTGGTCTGTTCCCACTGGAAATCAGGGTTGAAAAGAATACTTGGGTAAAGGCTCAAAGAACTTTCGTATGAAACAGCAGAAGTTCCCATTTTATAAAGGTCATAATACTTGTAATCGCCTATCATGTCATTTCCTGTTATCCCGTAACTTGCTCTAAACTTGCCAAAGTTCAGGATGGGAAGAGTTTTCTTGATCCAGGGCTCACTCGAGAAGATCCAGGCGGCTCCGACAGCGCCAAAATTTCCGAAACGATTCTCCGGCCCAAAGCGGGAGGAACCTTCCCGGCGACCTGTAAGGTTCAGAAGATAGCGCTCCTTGTAGTTGTAACCTATACGGGCAAAGACAGAATTGTACTTATAATTTGAATAGTTAGAACTGACAGCAATAGCTCCAGCTCCTTCTATGGAATTTAATAAGGCATCAGAGGTGTATTTTGTACCTCGGAGCAACTGGTATTCGCTCAGGTTCCCCTGGTATGAGAATCCGGCTACGACATCCAATGAGTGTTGACCAAATGTTTTGACATAGCTTATCTGAGGCTCTATAAGCAGAGACTGGCGGTGGTTGTTGCCGAACTCTGCACTTGGAGTTACATATTGCCGGGTAGTTGGTGGATATGTGGAATAGGGTTCTTTGTATATAGTCGTTCCATTCATGTCGGTATAGCCCATGTTCATTTTTATTCTGAGCCCCTGGAAAAGTAGATAAGATAGATTAACGTTTGCTGTCAGATTGCGGTTGTTTGATACGATGGGAGATTCAAATCTGGCCATGGGATTATAAAAGGTGTATTGTCCGTTGTCTGTAAGTTCCCAGTTAATTTCACCGTTATCCATATAGATGGCAGGGGCATTTGGTGGCAGATAGAGGGCCGTACTAGTTGCATCGCCTCCGGTCTTATTATTTTCCAATCCGTAGTTAAGGGCTACAACAGCATTGAATTTGTTATTGGCAGATGTATGGTTAAGGTTAAGGTTTGCGCCCAACCGATTGTATCCCAGGTCTTTATAAATCTGACTTTCACGATGATAACTGCCTCCCAGCCTAAATGTAGTGGTAGCATTGCCACCAGTTACATTTAGCTGCAGATCTGTAATATCAGCCATTCCTCCAAGGAGCTCTTTTTGCCAGTCTGTAAAACGGGTAGTATCCCATAGTGCAAGATCCGGATAATCGTATATTTTGCTGGTTTCATTATTCCAGTCTGGTGAGTTTAAGTCGATTCCATCATTTTTGTATGCTTCCCGCCGCATCGCAAGATACTGCTGTGTATTCAGTAATTTCAGCCTGTAAGGGACTTTCCCAGCACCCTGGTAGAAATTCACATCCAGATCTGTTTTGCCTGAAGCCCCTTTTTTGGTGGTGATCAGAATCACACCGTTGGCACCTCTTGATCCATAGATGGCTGTTGCGTCAGCATCCTTAAGCACCTCCACGCTCTGGATGTTCTCCAGATTGATCGTGCTCAATGGGTCCAACCTGCCTCCAAAATACATCATGGCATAGTCAGGCAGATTAAGAGGCTCTGAATTTATAGGAATACCGTCAACAATATAAAGAGGAAGATTGCCGTCTATGCCTGTACTACCGGGGATTGACTTGCCCAAATCTGTCGTACGGAGGCTATTATGTCCCCTGATACGAATTGTGGGTGCAATACCTGGCCCGCTTGCCGGAGAAATCTCAAGACCTGCCACTCGTCCCTGAAGAGCCATCAACGGACTTGCAACAGGAATGTTGGCCATCTCTTTTGCCGTAACCTTGGCGATGTTCCCTGTTTTGGTTTTGTCAGTAACCGTATAATAACCGGCATTTATTGTAACCGCTTGTAGTTCTGCGGCATTTTCTTCTATAACAAGATCAATTACACTCCTTTTACCTACAGCTATTTCTTGTTTATTATATCCTATACATGTAAACACAAGGATACTATTATCTCCTCCATTTATTGTGTATTTACCGTCGGAATCGGTACTGGTACCTTTTTTTGTCCCTTTTACCAATATATTTACACCTGGGACAGGTAATCCTTTTGAATCTTTTATGGTACCCGTAATTTTTCTTTCAATCTGATCTTGATCACCTATGTTAAATGAAATATTATCCAGACGATCTTTTTCCCGTTTTTTGAACTGAGTAAGTATAATGTAATCTTCATCTTCTGCATAGCAGATATTTCTCGGTTTCAGGATTTCGTCCAGAACTTTTTCCAGCTCTTTCTTTTTTGCATCAATAGTGATTTTGTCCCCCATGTTGACAATGCTTCCGCTGTACGCAAATTTTACGGCTGCCTGTTGTTCAATTCTGGAAAGAACCTCTTTAAGTGAAATATCATTACATTTAATAGTAACCTCCCGGTTTAGCATACCCTGACCATAAGAATCATGAGCAGATACCACGCTGCAGAATATCAGCGTAATAGCTATTTGTATCAGGGAGACGCGCATGATTGTAGTAATTAAATAAGATCTTTTGCAGTATCTTCGGACACCATTTTCTGAAATTTTTTGCATAATTTTGTAAGGTTTAATTGTTAGAATTTTTTTAAGAGAGATGAAACAATTAGACTCGGCGGGGGTGTTGGTAGCACCCCTGCTTTTTTGTCTTTCTTTTTGATTGTTATGTATCAGGTAAGTTTTTCATAGATTTTAGTTTTCTTGGTTAATCATTCAGTTGCAATTAGCCATTAATGGCTCTGTTTTTTATCATTAGTTTTAAAAATTACTTTGTTATTGTCAATTTTATATTCGATTGAGAGAACTTTAGAAATAATATCCAACGTTTTAATCAGAGACTGGCTTGTAAAATCAGCCGTTACAATACAATCAGAGAGTGCCTCATCTTCAAGTTTTATGTCAACATCAAATTTGCCCTCTATCCTGTTGATAATCTCATCCATTCTGGTATCGTTGAACTTCATGTTGTATTCGGTTCCTTTAATAATCTCTAATTTAACCGGCTCGACAACAGCTTTGTTCTCCATGGCCAACTCTTTGCTGGAAATATTATAGAGCGCTTTCTCCTCAGGCATCAGCACTAACCCCTTTTTGTTGTTAACAGAAGTTACCGAAACCTTACCGGTAAGTACTACTACTTCAATATTTTCACCGGAAGCGTCTATGTTGAAACTGGTTCCCAGGACAGTGGTAGTAAGCTCACCTGAATGTACGACGAAAGGACGGGAGGGATCCTTCTCAATTTCAAAAAGGGCCCGTCCGGTGAGATTCACGATCCGCTCCCCTCTCTTTTTAAAATTCTTAGGGTATTTAAGTTTACTGTCCGGTTTAAGCCAGATAATACTGCCGTCTGCAAGTATCACCTTCCTGATCTCCGTTCCAGAGTCTATTTCTGTAATAGCATATTTTTTAATTTCTGTGTATTCATAATATTTGAATGCTCCATAACCTAAAATAGCTATAAGTAAAATTGAGGCAGCTATCTTAATTGCAGATGGTATAATGAACCTCTTTCTATTTCGAACGCTGATTCCTGCATTTATATAAACTGACTCCCGCAGAGAATTTTTAACTCTAAGTTTTTCATAATCATCGCTAAAAGGGGTATTTTCTTTATAATTGGGAGAATCAAGCCAATTATCTATAAGCCTCTTTTCTGCGGTTGAACACTGTCCTTTTTCATAACGCGACAGCAGCTCTTTAAATTCTGATTCAGTCATTGTATTCGTACATTTTATGATGTGTTCATATAAGAAGTATCATGAAATAGCAAATACACCCATTCCAGGCTGTAAATTTTTTTGATGAGTATTTGTTGAAATTTTTATATAATTTTGATTAAACATTTTTTATTATCAGACATTTTATTGATTATAATGACAAAGAGTTATGCCTCTTGCTGGAAAAAGGGAGAGAGGAGGCATTTAGCGAAATCTATGAACGCTATTGGGAAAAACTCTATGTTTATGTCTTTAACAGGACACACTCTGCCGATATTTCATTTGAAATAACGCAGGATGTATTTGTATCAATATGGCAAAGGAGACATGAGGTTGTTTTTCACTCATCTTTGTCGGGTTATATGTTCGCATCTGTCCGGTACAAAATATTAAGATATATTAAAAGCAGCATTATAAGAGAAGAATACTGCAGAGATTACACATTATTCAGCCAGTCTCTCAGCGATAACTCCAATGAAGAGAAGGTTAATTTGCACCAGCTGGAAGAGGCAATTGAAAAAAATATAAGAGAGTTGCCTAAAAGATGTCAGGAGATATTCCGTATGAGCAGATACCAGAATTTGTCAATAAAGGAGATTGCCGACAAATTGAATATATCTCATAAAACAGTAGAAAATCAACTCACCATTGCACTAAGCCATCTTCGTAAATCACTTGGTGAATTTATGCTTTTAGTCCTTTTTCTAATATCCTGAAAACTTCAAGGAAACATAGTCTCCGCTTGTATGGATGAGTGCTATTGCATGCCCTGTAGGTTATAGCACCTCATCCTGTAAGTGTCTTTTTGAAAATAATTTGTTAAAAACTGCTTCAAAGCACCGAGCTGCAAGAGCCAATCGTGAACCTATCTGTACAGCAAAATCAGAACCATATAGCAATAAGGAGATAATTTAACACGAAGCTCCTTAAGCGCATATGATATCCTGTACTCTACGGTCTTTTCAGAAATGTACTGTTTACTGGCTATCTCTTTGTATGTAAGGCCGTGATACCGGCTCATGATAAATGTCTCCCTTACAGATTCCGGAAGCTCCATAATTGCTTTCTTAATTGCCTGCTCAATATCTTTACTTATAAGCAGTTCAAGAGAAGAATCATCGCTCAGAGCATGTTCATTTATTGAACTGCGGAGATATTCATCTTTCTTATCATCAGAAAATCTCTGCTCAACTTTTCGGTGTTTAAGGATATCCAGACATTTATTCTTTGTCATGGTAAAAAGAAGAGAGTCGAGTTTCTTCTCTTTATCCAGAGCCAGAATATCGTATGTACCTTCCCATAACTTCAGAAACACATCCTGGACAACCTCTTTTGCCTCCTCTTTATTATCGATATAATAGGATGAAAAATTATACAGTTTTCCGTACAACCTGTCAAAGGTGTCACGGAAAACCATTAACTCTTCATCTTTTGTGCGATTGATATTTATCTCGACGTCATTCATAACATTTCCACCATAAATATAACAAAAGATTATAACAGAGGAAACATTATCTTCCGGTTTTTCCTTAATGTGTAATTCTTATGAAAAGAACCTGTTTACCTTCTTAAGAGCAGTCGGAAGTGCAAAAACCACTACTCGGTCATATGGTTTGATTTCTGTATCTCCCAAGGCAATATAACTATGATTTCCCCTTATTACCCCACCAATGATGGCGTCTTTCGGGAATCCCAGGTTCCTGATTTTGTCCTTAGTTATAGCACTGTTAGGATTGACAATAAACTCCAGGATTTCAGCATCAGAACCATTAAGACACTTAATTGACTGGACTTTGTTGGATAGTGTGAAACGGAAAATTCTGCTTGCTGTGATAAGTTTTTTATTAATTACAGCATCTACACCCATTCCTTCAGCAAGCTTTATATAGTCCAGATTTTCCACCTCTGCAATGGTTTTTGCAACACCCATCTTTTTTGCCATTACACATGAAAGAATATTGGTTTCTGAGTTGCTGGTTACTGCTACAAAGGCATCAAAGTCATTGACATCCTCCTCTATAAGCAAGTCTGTATTTCGGGCATCACCGTTAATTACAAGCGTCTTGGAAAGTCTCTCTGTTAAGACCTCGCACCTCTCCATCTTTTGTTCGATAAGTTTTATGTAGTCAACTGTGTTCTCCAGTTTTTTAGCAACCATTTCACCAATCCTGCCACCACCAACTATCATCAGCCTCTTTACGGCAATATTGTTCTTGCCTGAATAGCTCATCACCTCTTGCACACCGCTCCGTTTTGAAATTACAAATACAAGGTCATGTTCTTTGAACTTTGTGGAGCCTCTGGGAATTATTGTTGTTCCGTCCCTTGAGACGGCCACGGCTCTGTAGGGAGCATCTTCGTTAAGAATTGCAACCTCTGTCATAGTCTTGTCTATCAACGGAGCACCGTCGTCCAGCCGGAAAACTATAAGCTGAAGTTTCCCTCCTGAGAAGTCCATGAACTCAGAGGTACCGGTCTGTTTTAAAAGGTCGATTATTTCATGTGAAGCTATCTTTTCCGGATAGAAAAGCAGATCTATGCCCATCTCTGTAAAGAGCAGCTTGTTCTCGTTCTGAAGGTATTCGTCGTTATTGATACGGGCAGTAACTTTTGCACTACCCATTTTTTTTGCAAGAAGGGCGCTTATAATATTGACATCCTGCTCCTGTGCCGGGCTCACAGCAATAAAAAGATCTGCATGGGCTGCTCCTGCAAGTGAAAGTGTATTAATTGACGTAGGTGACCCAAACACAGTTACCACATCGTAGTTTTCTGCAACGTGGTTGAGTCTGGTCTCGTCATTGTCAATAATTGTGAGATCGTGATATTCATTACTGAGCATCTTTGCCAGATGACTTCCGACATCGCCGGCTCCAGCGATTATGATCTTCATCTTATGATATATTAATACTCCTCTTCATTAAAGAAGAAGTCTTCTTTGCTTGGATAGTCAGGCCAGATATCCTCGATGCTGTCGTAAACTTCACCATCGTCCTCAAGATCCTCCAGGTTTTCAATCACCTCCATGGGTGAACCTGAACGTGTTGCATAATCTATGAGCTCTTCTTTGGTAGCAGGCCAAGGTGCATCTTCTAATTTTGACGCCAATTCGAGTGTCCAATACATAGCGTAAACAATTAATAATTAAATACTTAAGATAGTTTATCGAAAATAGTCTGCGAAGATAACTATTTATTTTTGATTAGCAACTTATTGCTGCCAAAAATCATCGGGAATGCCATCAATCATAGCCAGATATCTTGCATATATAAACAAGTAGTCGGAAAGCCGGTTCAAGTACCTGACAGAAACTTCGAGCCTTGGCTCAGTCATTAATGCTATGGAAGATCTCTCTGCTCTGCGGCATACACTTCTTGCAATATGACACTCAGCAGCTACGCGTGGCCTTTCAGGAAGAATGAATGCTGTCTGCTCAGGAAGTTTTGATGTCATTTCATCTATCTGATGTTCAAGAAATTCAATTTCACCCAAATCAAAAGGTTTCAGTCTTGTGGCACCAAAGTCATCTGATGCAAGGTGGGCCGCAACAAGCATAAGATTTGACTGGATCCGGCGAAGGTTCTCGGAATAGGGGGCATTATATGCATCTGCCCTCAGCAGTGCAATGTGCGAAATCAGTTCATCAACAGTGCCGTATGCATTTACCCTTGGGTCATCCTTGCTCACCCGGGCTCCTCCGACAAGCGATGTACGTCCTTTATCACCTGTTTTTGTATAGATGTTCATAGCTTAACCTTCTGGTTGGCTTCGTCCGATTCAATTACGCCGTCTCGCAGTCTGATAATCCTGTTAGCGTGTTTGGCAATATCCTCTTCATGAGTTACCACTATGATTGTGTTCCCTTTCTTATGAATCTCCTCGAAAAGTTTCATAATATCTACAGATGTCTTGGAATCAAGGTTACCTGTAGGTTCGTCGGCAAGTATAATAGATGGATTGTTTACAAGAGCACGGGCTACTGCCACTCTTTGTCTCTGACCACCTGATAGTTCATTTGGTTTGTGATGGCTCCTGTCAGTAAGGTCAACACTTTCAAGTGCTGCATGGGCCTTTTCATCGCGATCTTTTTTTGCGTTTCCTGAATATATAAGCGGAAGGGCAACATTGTCCAGAGCAGTATATCTTGGCAATAGATTGAATGACTGAAAAATAAAGCCTATTTCCTTATTCCTTACTTCTGCAAGGTCGTTGTCCTGCATTTTGCTGACATCTATTCCGTTAAGTATATACGAACCGCTTGTGGGGCTGTCCAGGCAGCCGAGTATGTTCATCATTGTAGATTTACCTGAACCGGATGGTCCCATGATAGCTACATATTCGTTTTTATTTATAGTGATATCTACGCCATTCAACGCTTTGACGTCCTGATTACCAACTCTGTAAAACTTCGTGATCCCCTGAATCCTGATAATTTCTGTGTTCATAAAATATATTTGAATATGTAAAACTATAAAATAAATAGGTTATCTCTTTTAATAATTTTTGGTTCTATCTCTAAAATCTTGTCATACAGTGAATAAACAGCATCAATGCCCGATTCTCCAATATCAGTACTATAGTTGTTTAAAAACAGTTCAATATGTCTCTTCTGAATGTCCCGGTCAAGTTCCCGTGCATTGTTGAATACATAGTCTCCTGACAGTTCCGGGTTACCGAAGGCAAATTCAATACTTCTTCTTAACACCCTGTTAACCTTCTGCCCCGTCTCCACGCTTAGTTTTCTTGAGACTGCGATACCCCCCAGAGGAATGGGTTTTCCTGTTTTAGTCTGCCAGTAGGTGCCAAGATCTTCAATAAGTTTCAATCCTTTTTCTGCATAGGTAAAACGACCCTCATGTATAAGAACTCCTGCATCAAATTCTCCTGAAAGCACTCTCTCTTCAATTTGTGAGAATATTACCGGTGATAGGTTTCTACATTCAGGATAAGCTATTCTCAAAAGTAGTGCCCCAGTTGTTTTATCACCTGGAATTGCAATCTTAAGTGTTGAACATGGTCCATTCAGTAACCGTGCAGAAACAAAAAGGGGCCCGTTGTTGTAGCCAAGTGCGCTTCCAGAACGGAGCATTGCATATTTGTCACAAAGATAGAAGAATGCGTGATAGCTTAGCTTGCAGATATCATATGTTTCTTGCTCTGCTCGCATGTTCAACTGCTCTATATCTGCGAGTTCCACCTTGAATGAGAGACCCTCGGTATCTACAAGCCCATGAACCATAGCGTGAAATGCAAAGGTGTCATTGGGACAAGGAGAGTAGGCTAGAGAGAGTGTCATGTTATAAATTTGTACTTCAGGCTAATAACGATTTCAAAAGACATTTGTTCGCTTCTGTCAAAGAATCAAGAGCCATAGGTATGTTCCAGTTTTTCCGGTTCCTCTCCCCAACTTCGTTTGAGACAGAGCGTAACTCTATAAATGGAACCTTTTCCAAAAGACAGACATAGAAAAAAGCAGCACCCTCCATGCTTTCTATCTGAGGATGAAAATCCCTCTTTAATTGTAGTGTTTTTTCGGGAAGCCCGCTTACTGTCTGAACCGTTACTGCAGTAGCGCGGCGATATACATCCATTGATTTCTCGATTTCAGCAGAGAGATCAACGGTATTCAATGCTCCTCCCTTATATGGGATTGTATCTGCATCCAGAATGTTGTAATCAAACAGGGTTTCAAATCCGAAAAGTGTCTCGAAACCAAGATCACCAAAATATTCTTTCTCAACTCTTGCAACCGATCCAATAGGAAATTCCTGAGAAAAACTTCCCGCAATTCCGATATTTACAACAAGATCAAAACCTTCAGGTGTGCTGTTTAGAATTTTGGTCAGCCTGTAACTTGTAGATACAGAGCCTATGCCTGTGAGCATGTATGTAACGCTTAGCTCACTTTTTTCAACAGGGGTCAAAGAGTTGTATGCCTGCTTTGCGGTAATAAGCTCCTCTTCCTCCGCAGCTGTTATTAAAATTCTCATTAATATTCTTAAATTTGCCCCGAATTTAGAAAATTATTATGGCATATACAAAGATTGAACACTATGATGAGGAGACAACTCAGAAACTGGCGGGGCATTATAAAGAGATTCTTGGTCTGATTGGTGAAGATTCATCCAGAGAGGGTCTGGTTCTTACCCCAATACGAGTGGCAAGGTCTATCCAGTTTCTCACTCAGGGATATGAAGCCGATCCTGCTGCAATATTGAATTCTGCAAAATTCAAGGAGGAGTATCAGCAGATGGTCATTGTTAAGGACATCGAACTATATTCTTTATGTGAGCATCATTTACTGCCATTTTACGGAAAGGCTCATGTAGCCTATATTCCAAACGGATACATAACCGGACTCAGCAAAATTGCCCGTGTAGTTGAAGCATATGCAAGAAGACTGCAGGTGCAGGAGCGTCTTACGGTTCAGATAAGGGATTGTATCCAGGATACCCTTAACCCGCTCGGAGTTGCAGTAGTCATTGAGGCTTCCCATATGTGCATGCAGATAAGGGGCGTTCAAAAGCAAAACTCTGTAACCACAACATCTGCCTTTACCGGTGCCTTTCTTAAGGATATCAAAACAAGAGAAGAGTTCACTCAGCTAATAGGAGTCTCACTCCATTAACAGATATTTCTTACTTTATTTTAAGTGCCAGAGAGAAATCAAAGGCAAGACCTCCATCCTCTCTGTTCCTGACACTGATTGACCCCTTGTGAAGGTTGATTGCGTTCTTCACTATTGACAATCCAAGCCCCGACCCTCCGCTTTTCCGGCTCCTGCCGGCTTCAACCCTGTAGAATCTTTCAAAAATCCTTTCCAGATGATTATGAGGTACCCCTTTGCCTGTGTCGTAGTAAGTGAACCATACAAAATTGTCTTCGCATTTAGTGTTTTCTATATAGATTCCAATGTTCTCCCCACCATGCTCGATTGAATTGTCAATAAGATTTTTAAATAAAGAATATATCAGCAGATATATACCTTCAATTGCAAGATCTTCAGATACTTTTATGGAAAATTCTATTTTCTTTTCACCCAGCTTGAACGCCAGGTCACTCTCAATCTCCTTAATACACTGACGTATATTTATTGTCTCTATCTCAAATTTGTCAGCAGCCTCTTCAATTTTATTCAAAATGGAAATATCGGTAATAATTGATGAAAGGCGCATTGTCTGCGCATACGCCCGCTCAAGAAAGAAACGTCTTTGATCGTTGTCAATATTTTCCTGCTGAAGGAGTGTTTCCAGATAACCTCTTATTCCGGTAACCGGAGTCTTAAGTTCATGTGCAACATTGTGTGTGAGTTGTTGCTTGTACTGTTTTGTGTTTTCCAACTGACGGAATGTCTGTTTGATCCTCTCGCCTACATCTCCGAACTCATTGTCGGGGAAACGGATATCATCATAATCGCCTTTACCCTGCTGCACTTTATCAATAAACTCCTTAAGTGCCGAGACAGGCCTCCCCACCTGTCTGCTGACATAAACAAGCAGTGCAATAACAATAATAAATATTAATATGATGTAAGCCCTGTATCTGTTGTCGTTGATTAGCAATGGTTTGACTACTGTCTTGTAATCAAGGGCCGCACGTACAATAAGGTCTGGATAACTTTTGGCATAATAGAGGTAATCGGAATCAAGAGTTTCTGAGAATCTTAAGGCAGAACCGGAGCCTTTAACAATTGCATCTGCTATCTCAGGTCTTTTCAGATGGTTTTCCATCTTGAGATATCCGGCTGAGAGGTTGTCATAAAGGACCCAGCCTGCTGGATTGAGAATTGTAAATCTCATCTTTTCAGGTAGAATTCCTTTAAGATCAGCCATTTTTTCAGCAATAAAATCACCGGAAAACACAGTGTCCTCCTTAGTTAGATAATTGTAGATAAGATCTGTGTAGGGGTGCATCTGGAATTTAAGCATCTCCGTTTTGGAGTTTTTCGCCTGCTGAAAAAAAACATAAGAGAACCCCAGACTTATCGCAAAAACCATAAGCGCAAAGTACAGGATAACCTGATGCTTGTATTTAATCTTTATCTGCTTCATCTATATCAAAGCAATAACCGTAACCCGATCTGTTTACAATACATGAACCGAACCTGCCGATTTTTTTTCTAAGTCTGGCTATATGGACATCAACAGTCCTGTCAAGGACATATGCTTCATTCCGCCAGACAGCATCCAGAATGTTAGCCCTGGAGAAGATTTTCAGAGGAGAGTTTGCAAGCATGAAAAGTATCTCAAACTCTTTTTTTGTAAGCTTGACACCTTCGCCGAACAGAGTTATTTGTTTATTACTAACGTTTATGGAAAAATCCTGAAAACTGATTATTCCTTGTTCAGAGTGGTTTTGCTGAGCAACTCTCTTCTCATATTCAATTTTCTCCTGTTCCGTTTTTTTGTAAAATGCTGTTCTGCTAAGGACGGCCTGAACCCTCGCAATCACCTCTTTTATAGAAAATGGTTTTGCTATATAATCATCTGCTCCAACATTGAATCCTTTAAGCTTGTCAGCGACATTGTCCCTGGCTGTAATAAAAATTATTGGAACAGTGTTATTATACTCGACCCTTATTAGCTCTGCAAGCCTGAAACCGGAAATTCCTCCCATCATTACATCCAGAAGCAGTAAATCGTAGTTGTTCTTCAATCTGGCAAAGGCCTCCTCTGCCGAGTAGGCAACATCTACAAGATATCCGGCACTCTTAAGGTTGAACTGGAGAATCTCACAAAGGTCCTCTTCGTCGTCAACAACAAGGATTTTTTTCTGTTCCATGCTGCAAAGGTATATTAAGATTACAATTCTTCATAAAACCTTTCTTTTTCGTAAGAATTTCTTAATTTTTTCGTCTTATTGCCGTAACAGACGCTGTTTACTTTTGTCCCCGGAAACAAAAAGGGAAAAAAGTGAAAAATCTATTTAAAATTCTTATCGGACTAATGATTTTCGGGGTCAATGTCCAAAATTCGGCAGCACAGAATGCTAATGTACTAAAAGGAGTTGTACTCGACAAGGCTAGTGGAGAACCCGTTATTGGTGCAACAATTTTTTTTGAAGAACTTAAAAAAGGCTCTTCAACAGATATGGAGGGCAAATACTCTGTTATTGGAGTACCTGCCGGTAGATATAAGATACAGGTGGCCTGTATGACTTATAAGACAATCTCTGTCCCTGACCTTATAATAAACGCTGGTAGTAACCAGTTTGACATTGTTATGGAAGAGGCGCAGAATGTTTTGAATGAAGTAGTAGTGTCATCTGTAAGAAGAATGAGCTCAGAAATTGCAATGGTTCAGGCAACACGAACAGCCAGTGTTGTAATGAGCGGATTGTCAGGCAGACAGATATCACTTTCACAGGACAAGAGTGCCGCAGAAGTTGTCAAAAGAATTCCCGGAGTATCAGTTATTAACGACAGGTACATAATGGTGAGAGGATTAGCCAGCAGATATAACAATGTTTGGATCAACAACTCAGCTGTTCCTAGTACAGAAGCAGATACAAGATCTTTTTCATTTGACATACTACCAAGTTCTCAGCTAGAGAACATTATGATAGTAAAATCACAATCCCCGGAAATTCCGGCAGATTTTTCGGGCGGTTTTGTTAAAATAACCACCAGAAGCATGCCGGATAAAAATGAAATATTGTTTTCTTATGGCATGAGCGCAAACAGTCAGACCCATTTTAACGATCACTTCTATAACACAGCGTCACCTACGGATTTTATGGGGTTTGACAACGGCGTAAGATCTTTACGAGCTGTAGTTCCTGCAAGAGTAAATAACGGCAACTCTACTCTGGTGACTGACATTACAAAAAACGGTTTTAGAAATGACTGGTCGGTCAAAAGACAAAGGCCCTTTTTCGATCAGAAAGGAAGTTTTATGATAAACAGAACCATAAGCATGAAAGATAATGCACAGTTTGGACTGGTGGGGGCAATCAATTATTCAAAGAGTGCCCAGACATATTCTGATATACTAAATGCAAGGTTCGGGGTATACAATACAGTATCCGATGCGTCAGAATACATTTATAAATATACAGATAATCAATATAGCCTGGATGCAAAAGTTGGTGCTATGCTCAATTTGACATATTTGAAGGGTAATACCAAGTTAGAATTCAGAAATTTATTAAACCAGATTGGTAAAAACCGTTACACAACCCGTGAAGGATGGCAAAACATAAGCGCCAGATATAATCAGGAGAAGCAGGAGTATTTGTATACAAGCAGAACAACCTATACAGGACAGTTTGCGGGAAATCATAAGTTATCTGAAACTAATCTGGATTGGAACATCAGCTACTCGTATGCCGGTTTGAACCAGCCGGACAGAAGAATCATAAACAGGGAGGAAAATGTAATCTACGGAGACAGATATTTTGGGCAAATGGGAATTGATCAGAATGAAATTACAAGAGACTTTGTAAAACTAGATGAACACATTATTTCACCGGCAATAAACATAACTATTCCAGCAGCAATCTCAACAGATATCAAATCAGAGATAAAAGCAGGAATTTATGGTGAATTCAGATCAAGAGACTATAACAATCGCCAGTTTTTCTACAGGTTCAATCAATATAACTTGCCGGAGAACTTTGTTTATTCACACGTTACAGACCAAATTCTCAAAGATGAGAACCTGGGTTCAGATAAGCTCTATATATATGAAGACACAGATAACAGAAACAGTTATAAAGGGCAGAATATGCTTGGAGCTGCCTATCTCTCATATAAGCTCCCACTTGGCAGGTTCAACATTTTAGCAGGAGCAAGAGTTGAGGCAAGTAGAATGAAGCTGATAAGCTATGATAAAATATATGAATTCACAACATCTGATAAGAATTATGATCAGATAGACATATTCCCGTCATTGAATGCAAGCTACAACATAAACAAGAAAAATCTAATAAGATTTGCGTATGGATCGTCCACTAACAGGCAAGAATTCAGAGAAGTGTCATCTTCTGTCTATTATGACTTCAACCTGTTTTCAGATGTAAAAGGTAACAAGGATCTTAAGAACGCGACAATCCACAACCTTGATCTGAGATATGAGTACTACCCCTCAAATGAAGAGTATATTACTATGGCATGTTTCTACAAATACTTCATTAATCCAATAGAGTGGACATATCTGGATGCAGGCGGCTCTTACACATATACTTTTGAAAATGCACATGCGGCAAAGAATTTCGGTTTAGAGATCGATATGAAAAAAAACCTTGCCTTTCTGGGTGTAAAAGAACTTACCCTAGGGTTAAACGCTGCATTAATATCGAGCAAAGTTGATTTTGAACAGGAGTCTCTTGAGAAAGACAGACCAATGCAGGGACAGTCGCCATACCTTGTAAATGCATCACTTTTTTACGATAACCCCAAATACGGGATAAGTGCAGGACTCCTATACAACAGGATAGGGAAAAGAATAGTAGGAATAGGCAGGGTAGATACTGGTTCAGGTGCAAGTATCAATAACGATGTTCCGGATACTTATGAACTTCCAAGAGATATGATTGATCTGGTAGTAAGCAAGAAAATTGGAAAGCGACTGGAGGTAAAAGCCAGTTTTAAGGATATCCTTAACCAGGATGTGATTTTCGAACAGTATCCAAAATACATAGATAATGACGGAGTGCTTCAACAAAGGAGCCAGCTAAGTAAAAAGTTTAAACCGGGAGCTAATTTCTTCCTTGGCTTACAGATTAGTTTATAGAAATAAAAAATTTGATTAAAATTATAGATGATGAAAAGAATTAAAGGTCTGACAATTATGTTTATGGCAGCAACTGTCATAACAACAGCAATCTCTTGTGAAAAAAACACCACCGTTCCGCCGCCTGTTTCTACAGAGCAAATAATTTTTAATACAAACGAGATTGGAAATGGTGTTCAGGAGTTTGAGATAAAGGAAAACCACACAATCAAAAAAGGAACTTATGTTTTAAAAGGATGGGTTTATGTGACTACAGGCGCTACACTAACCATAGAAGCTGGTACAATAATCAAGGGAGATAAGGATACAAAAGCAGCTCTTATAGTAGAAAGAGGGGGTAAGGTAATTGCACAGGGAACAGCAGACCTGCCTATCGTATTTACATCAAACCAGGCTGCCGGCTCTAGAAAGCCGGGCGACTGGGGAGGGATAATCATTTGTGGTAAAGCTAAAAACAATAAAACTGAAATGCTTATAGAAGGTGGCCCTCGTTCTATGCATGGAGGAAGTGACGATGCAGATAATTCAGGGGTATTTTCGTATATGAGAATAGAGTTCGCCGGTTATCCATTAAAGACCGACCAGGAGATTAATGGTCTGACTTTGGGTTCAGTGGGTAGTGGTACAAAGCTTGATCATATACAGGTGTCATACACCAATGACGACTCATTTGAATGGTTCGGAGGTACGGTTAATGCAAAATATCTGATTGCATACCATGGTTGGGACGACGAATTTGATTCAGATAATGGTTTCAGCGGCAAAGTACAGTTTTGTCTTGGGATTAGAAATCCAAAGATTGCAGATAATTCAAAAACAAATGGCTTTGAGTCTGATAATGAGAGCAGTGGCTCTGCAATTCTACCTATTACCAAGCCTGTTTTCTCAAATGTAACATTTGTAGGTCCAATGGGTCAGGATCCAGCATTTCTTAACACTACATCTTATATTGACGGAGGAATATATGCACCGGTAAATGGTTCTAAATTAGGTCAGTTTCAGTCTGCAATGCAAATAAGAAGAAGTTCAAATCTTAGCTGCTATAACTCTGTTGCAATGGGGTTCCCTGTAGGGCTGATGATTTGCAACGATAAAGGTTCACTTACACAATCAGCAGCAGATGCTGGTAGTTTGAATCTAAAAAACATATATTTAGCCGGAGTTACAATTTTGGGTTGCGACAAAGATGGTGCATTTCTGGATCAGTTGTCAAAAGATGCAACCACATTGGACCCCAACACTGAATCGTTTTCATCTTCATTCTTTAAAAAAGCTTCTAACAATAATGTAAGATTAAATTCAATTCAGGAATTGGGTCTTGCTCAGCCAAACCCATTGTTGGCCACTCCTAATTACGGACCAACTGCCGGAAGCCCACTTGTCGGTAAATCGAATTTGTTCACAGATCCTCTTGTAGCAGATTCCTTCTTTGACAAAGTAACCTTTGTGGGAGCCTTTAAGTCTGATGCAGCTATAGATAACTGGATGTTAAAATGGACAAACTTTAATCCGCAAAACACAACTTACTAAAAAGATTTAAGAATTTTTCCTTTCCATAGTTTCCGCTCCAAATTCTTTGAGGCTGTCTAAAGTAGGCAGCCTTTTCGTATATGACTCTAAACCTGTTTTGTCAAAAGGCCAATTTCTGCAGCCTTCTTGTCCATGAGTGCCACTGCCTCCTCTGCATTATTGCCAATGACACCATCAAGAATAGCATTCTTGATGTACTCTTTCATGATTCCTATCTCCCTGCCGGGACTAATATCATATCTTTCCATAATAAACTCTCCTGTAATGGGATTATGAAAATTTCTTACAGTGTCCTTTGCCTCAACCTCAACCAGCTTATCTCTCACCAACGCAAAATTGTTCTTATGCTTCTTAACTGTTTTCTCATTTTTTGAAGTAATATCGGCCTCGCATAGCAACATCAGGTCATCAATATCGTCACCGGCATCAAAAAGCAGTCTCCTTATTGCTGAATCACTTACCTCTTCCTGAACAAGGGCTATGGGCCTCAAATGAAGCTGTACCATCTTCTGGACATACTTCATCTTTTCGTTTAAAGGCATCTTCATCTGCTGGAATATTTTCGGAACCATCTTGCCTCCGATAAATTCATGTCCATGAAATGTCCATCCAATGCCGGGCTCAAAATTCTTAGTGGCTGGCTTAGCTATGTCATGGAGCAAAGCGGCCCATCTGAGCCAAAGATTGTCGCTTGTCTCTGCAAGGTTGTCTAGTACCTGCAGTGTATGGGAAAAATTATCCTTGTGCCCCTTTCCTTCCATGGTCTCAGCACCTTTTAGCTTTACCAGCTGAGGCAGGATAATATCAAGCAGACCAGTTGAGTCAAGAAGATAGAACCCCACCGATGGTTTTGAGGTAAGCAGTATTTTGTTTATCTCATCGTTTATTCTTTCAAAAGAGAGAATTTTCAATCGCTCCCTGTTTCTGCGGATAGAGTCCAGAGATTCGGGAACTATCGTGAATGAGAGCTGGGCCGCAAAGCGTATGGCTCGTATCATTCGCAAAGGATCGTCGCTGTATGTGTTGTCGGGGTTAAGAGGAGTTCTTATAAGACCTGCCTGCAGATCCTTTACCCCTCCGAAAGGATCCACAAGATTACCGAAATCCTCTTCCTGCAGACTAAAAGCAAGGGCATTAATTGTAAAGTCCCTTCTTAATTGATCGTCCACAAGAGAGCCGTCTTCCACAATAGGTTTGCGGGAATCAAGTCTGTATGACTCCTTTCTTGCCCCAACAAATTCGACCTCAATATTCCTGCTTTTCAACATTGCAGTCCCAAAGTTCCTGAAAACGGAAACTTTTACACCCAGTTCTTTAGCAACCCTCTCCGCCAGCTCAATTCCACTACCTTCAACAACAATGTCTATGTCCTTGCTTTTACGTTTAAGAAAACAGTCACGTACGTATCCGCCTATTACATATGCTCTCACATTTGAATCACGGGCTTCCCGGGAAATGATCGAAAATATTTTTTTATTCAGAAAGTTCATTGTAAGGGGGAATCTCGGTTAAATAAGTATAATTGTTTGTTGAGGAGTCACGGTTGGCAAAATATGTTGTCTCTCCGTTTGTCAATAGTATGTATTTGACATTTAAAGCCATATTGTACCTCAATATCTGCTCAAAGGTGCCTCGGGTGATCTTTACAGTTGGAGCCTTGCATTCAGCCAGAAACAACGGCTTAAGGGCTTTGTTCAGGACTACAAGGTCGCCCCTGTATCTGAGTCCGTTTATAATTATCGAATATTCACACACCATAAGGTTTACAGGATATCCCAGTTTTCTGTCAAGCATGTGAATGAGCTGCTGCCTAACCTCCTCTTCGGGAGTCAGTACAACTCTCTTTTTTCTTATCGGGTCAAAAATCATGCTGTTCATAATCCGGCTTTATGCAGCAACAAAGATATAAAATTTGCTCCGTTTACACTTTTTGCATAATTTAGCCCTGAATAATTATGGCAAAACAAGCAACAAAAGACACGGTAAAACACTTCGAGGAGATACTTGCAGATATCAGAGGCGGGATCATAAAGCCACTTTATGTGCTCATGGGCGACGAGCCCTACTATTCCGACAAAATCATTGAGGAAATTTCTGAAAGGGCAATCCTGCCAGAAGAGAGGGGTTTCAATCAACTTCTTCTCTATGGCACAGATGTTTCATGCGGACAAGTTATAGAAGCTGCCAGAAGATTTCCCATGATGGCATCCCGTCAACTGGTTATTGTAAGGGAAGCACAGCTTATTGACGATCTGGATAAGTTCGAATTTTACTGCAAACAGCCTATGTCAACTACAATCCTTGTAATCTCCTTAACTAACAAATCCCTGGATAAGAGAGGATCATTCTATAAGCAGGCTGTGGCAAATGGTGTGGTTTTTGAATCGGTCGCCCTAAGAGAGGATAAGGTAAATTTCTGGATCGAACGATATGTGAAATCAAAGGGAAAGAGCATCTCTCCCGAGGCCTCTGTACTTCTGGCAGATTACAGCGGTAACGAACTCAGAAAGCTGGTACTGGAACTGGACAAACTGCTGACAAACCTGCAGGATGGAAGGAATGAGATACAATCTGCAGATGTAGTGGAAAATATTGGGATAAGCCGTGATTACAACCTGTTTGAGCTGACAAAAGCCATTTCTGTAAGAGACCAGACCAAAATTTTCAAGATAGCAAGTCATTTTGCAGATTCTCCCAAACAATATCCTCTTGTAGTTACATTTGCAACCATATTCTCGCATTTTTCCAGGATTGTCAAATATCATGCAATTGTTAACAAAAACAGGGGTGCATCACGTTCAGATATTGCATATTATATAGGAATAAATCCATTTTTCATTCCGGAATATGAATTTGCGGCTCAAAACTATCCTCTTATAAAATGCATGGAGATAATTTCCCTTTTAAGAAAATATGATTCCATGAGCAAAAGCAACGAGAGAGGTGAGGCTTCAGACGGGGAGCTACTTATAGAACTCGTATTTAAAATAACTCATTAAGGTACGACTACTCTTTTTACTCTGGCAGAAACTGATGTGTAAACCTCATACGATATTGTTTTAAGAATTCTTGCAATATCAGATGCTTTTGGTGATTCGCCGAAAAGTGTAACCACATCCCCCACTTTGGCCTCAGTTCCTGTTATGTCCAGCATGAATGTGTCCATGCAGATATTTCCTATTGTCGGCACAAGTTTTCCGTTAAGAGAGAAGCTTGCAGAACCCCTTCCAAGATGTCTGTTCACCCCGTCTGCATATCCTAAGGGAACAGTGGCTATAACCTTGCCGGTGTCCCCTATAACCCCGTGCCTTCCATATCCTACACTCCCCTCAGTTATCTCTTTTATGTGAATTACAGGAGCCTGTAATGAGCCTGCCGGTTTTAACTTAGACTCGTCAACATAACTGGTTCCATACATTCCAACTCCCACCCTTACCATATCCATTTGAGCATCCGGAAATCTTTCTGTGCCTGCTGAGTTAAGTATATGCAATATAGGCTTGTATCCCAGGGACGATGTTATATCTGCACACATATCCTTGAAAAGTGCAATCTGAGAACACGTAAATTCGTCATGCTTAGCTTCATCTGCTGCCGAAAGATGAGAAAAGAGAGATTTCACCATCAGGTTCGGATTAGATAGTAATAATTCCCTGAGCTTATTTATGTCGTTTTTGTCAAATCCTACCCTGTGCATGCCGGTATCAAGCTTCATGTGTATAGGGTATGTGCTGATATTAAGCCTTAAGAGCGTTTCCAGCATTTTATATGCAGACTCAAAATCAATGATACTAGGTTCTAGACCATGAGCAATTATCTCCTCAAAATTATCAATTCCCGGGGTTAAGATTATAATTGGTAACTTAATTCCTTCTTTCTTTAACCTTATACCCTCAATAGGGAAGGCTACACCTAAGTAATCGGCGCCAAATTCTTCTAAAAGACGAGAACACTCGATATCTCCGTGCCCATAGGCATTGGCTTTGACCAATACAAGCATTTTGGTTGATAATGAGAGTTTTGAACGAAAATAAATGTAATTGTGAAGTAAGTTGGACCTACTTAAAGTAAACTGAGAATGTTTCATTGAAAAAAATTATGAAAACAAAGTTACAAAATGTTTAAAAAAATGAACGATGTATTGAAAATCTTTCTACATTTGCCGCCGAAATGACAAACAAACCTAAAACATTTTATAAAATGAAACTAAAAACAATTTTTGCTGCCGCTGCGTTAATCGTAGCTCTTGCTTCATGTGGTCCTAAAGCTAAACCTGTTTCTGAACAACTAGTTGGTCAGTGGTCAGGTATGGATTCAATCGCTGTTACTGTTGTTGATTCTACTGGCAATTCTGTAGTTCAGGAAATCGTTGCTCCAATCGAGCTTGAGTATCTTGCTGACTCTACTTTCACAGCTGTTATCACTATCAACGACTCTACTTCAATCACTGTAGGTGGTGTTGCTACAATCGCTGAACCTGCTGTTACTTTCACAGGTACAATGACTTGTGCTCAACCTATGGATCTTAGCGGTGCAATGGAAGTTGTTGCAGAACCTGAGACATTGGTTGTAAACTTTACAGCTGTTAACCCAGAAGCTACTGTTACTCACAACGGTAAAGCAAAACTAACCCGCAAAGCTGCTGCAGCTGCTCCAGCTAAGTAGTTTATTTGGTTAGACCATTGAAACAATGGCGACAAATTGGTTCGTAGGTGTCTTTTTCACCCAACATGACCAGTTTGTCGCTTTTTGTTAATCTATGCGAGTGGTGAGCCAGATCTCCACATTTGACACATATTGCATGTACCTTGGTTACATATTCTGCAACCGCCATTAGATCAGGCATGGGGCCAAAAGGGTTCCCCAGATAATCCATATCGAGACCGGTAACAATTACCCTTACTCCATTTGCTGCAAGTTGCTGACAGACACTAACAATGCTTTTGTCAAAAAACTGAGCTTCGTCAATACCAACCACATCAACCTCCGATGCATACAGTAAAATACTGGTTGGTGAATCAACAGGTGTAGAACGTATGCTGTTCGAGTCGTGCGAAACGACAGCCTCTTCTGAATACCTGACATCAATCTTTGGTTTAAAGATTTCCACACGCAGATTTGCAAATTTTGCTCTCTTGAGTCTTCTGATCAACTCTTCGGTTTTACCTGAAAACATAGAGCCGCAGATCACCTCTATCCAACCTGTTTTTTTTGCGCTTTCTAAAAACATTTTAATTACTTTTGTATCGTATGCAAAGATAAAAAAGTTAGAATGCTTAACAGTAATAAAGTTTCAGAAATTAAAATAATTATATCAGGTTTTCTACGTGATCTTGACTCTTTAAACAATTCAGGTTCAATATCACCTGTCAGGTGGGAAGAGCTGAATATTGCAGCGGACCTCATTAAGCAAAAGCTCAATACATTAATGATTGAGCAGGAGAGATACAGTAAGGATGAGGAGATAAGAAAACTTAATCAGACAATAGCAGAACTTAAAAGGTCATTTTCCGATGTGCAGCTTAATGTCTCAAAGTCGTTCCTGCCACATTTGCCGGCAGATGAAAAATCAAAGCTGAGGATTGCTGTTGAAGAAGAGGAGATGGAGCTTTTCTATGATGGGAGAACCTCAATTCTGGATGCGGCTGAAAGTGCCATAATTGCCTGGAAAACTGACCTTCCGGGCCCAGCCATCGAAAATCTGAACCATGCAATAACTCTAAATGACAAGCTTTTTTTTATCAAGGGATTGTTCAATGACGACGAAGAGCAATACAGGCTCAGCATTCAGAAACTGAATGAAATGAGATCAATGGAAGAGGCTCTTGAATATACAAGGGCAGCATTTCCCGACTGGGATGAAACATCAAATATTATTTACAGGTTTTACATGATTCTAAGAAGAAAATTAGATGTCTAAACTATATATGATACCAACCCCTATCGGAAACCTTGAAGATATCACTCTTCGGGCACTGAGGATATTAAAAGAGGTGGATCTTATACTGGCAGAGGATACAAGAACAAGTTCCTTCCTTTTAAAAAAATACGAAATAAGAACAAGGATGGAATCTCACCATATGTACAACGAACACAAAAGTGTAGGGAGAATTGCAGAAAGAATTTTGTCGGGAGAGAGAATCGCACTCATAAGTGATGCCGGAACACCTGGTATTTCTGATCCAGGCTTCCTACTGGTAAGAGAGTGCAAGGAGAGGGGTATAGAGATAGAGACATTGCCAGGAGCTACAGCTTTCGTCCCGGCATTGGTTAACTCCGGACTTCCTAGCGACAGGTTTTGCTTTGAGGGATTTCTTCCTATAAAGAAGGGTCGTCAGACAAGGATAAAGGAACTAAGCGAAGAGAACCGTACAATTATCCTCTATGAATCACCATACAGGCTGGTTAAGACTCTTTCGCAACTGGCTGTCACTTTTGGAGAGGAACGCGAGGCATCAGTTTCAAGGGAACTTACAAAATTATTTGAGGAGAACAGAAGGGCTCCACTTGGAGAGCTCGTCAAGTGGTACAGCTCTAATGAACCAAAGGGAGAGATAGTAATAGTAGTCGCAGGAAAACATAAATAATAAATTTTGGAGGAGAGAGAGATGAGGAGAGAAGAAAAAATTACAAAATCCCATACATCTGGGGTTATTGCATTAATTTTTATGGTACTCTTTGTTCAGGGAGTGCTTTTTTTATTTGGTCATGATAAGAGTGAACCCGAGAAGAAGAGTGAACAGGAGAGTTTTGTCAAAGAAATCACAGATACAAAACCGGAAGCAATAGCAGTCAAAAAGTTCGATCCAAACAAAATTGACAAGAATGGATTGATTGAACTTGGGTTGTCACCTAAACAGGCACAGGTGGTTGTAAATTACAGGGAGAAAGGAGGAAAGTTTAAAAAGTCAGAAGACTTTTCAAAATTATACGTAATTTCTCCTGATACTTATGAGAGGGTTAAAACGGGTATAACTATTGAGAAGTCTTTTACCGATACGGTAATAAAGAAAACTGGGAGGCCTGTAGCAGACTTTAAAACTCAGAAAAAAGAATCATTATACCTGAACATGGCTGATTCCGCTGCTCTGGTGACATTGCCCGGAATAGGTCCATATTATGCCAGGAGGATAATTCAGTACAGGGACCGTCTTGGAGGATTTGCTGCTAAGGAGCAATTACTGGAAATATTTGGAATAGATAAAGAGAGGCTGGAACTTTTTGCCGACAGGATTGTAATAGATACAAATAGTGTGGCAAAGACAGATTTTAATGATGTTACATTTGAAGAGCTTTCCAGGCACCCGTATCTTGGTGGTTATGTTGCCAGGTCAATAATAAGATACAGGGATGCCAAAGGAGCTGAGATGACTGACCTGGCAAACCTGGTATTGAATAACATCATAAAAAAAGAGCTTCATAAAATTCTGAAATTCTATTTTAAGTAATTAGAGTTTAATTATCTTTGTCTGACTTAAAATTTAAAGAATGAGTATCATTAGCTGTAACAATGTGGTTAAAAAGTTTAACCAGTTCACTGCACTCGACAGTGTGAGCATTAATGTCCCAAAAGCTTCAATCTTCGGACTTCTCGGGCCAAACGGAGCCGGAAAGACAACACTAATCAGAATCATAACCCAGATTACAGTTCCAGATTCCGGAGAGATTATTTTCAACGGAAATCCAATTAAGCAGTCGGATATTGCCAAAATAGGCTATCTTCCCGAGGAGAGGGGGCTCTATAAGAAAATGAAGATTGGCGAACAGGCCATATACCTGGCACAGTTGAAGGGGATGAGTCATGCACAGGCAACAAAGGAGCTTAAAGAGTGGTTTATAAAATTTGGCATTCAGGCCTGGTGGAACAAAAAGGTAGAAGAACTATCAAAGGGTATGGCTCAGAAGGTTCAGTTTATAACAACTGTTCTTCACAAACCATCTCTCCTGATTCTGGACGAACCCTTCAGCGGATTTGATCCTGTTAACGTCCAGCTTATTCGGAATGAAATACTTGCAATGAAGGCCAACGGGGCAACCATAATACTGTCGACACACAATATGGAATCGGTGGAAGAGTTATGCGACAACATTGCTCTTATTAACAAGGCAAAACTGATAGTAAGCGGGGGACTTGATGAAATCAGGAGCCATTACGGAAAAAATGAGGTTGAGGTTTTTTACCGCTCTACAGAACCCGTAGAGCTGCAGAGCAACTCCCTTTTCAGACTGATATCACAGGAAGATCACAAAAACGGCAGAAGAGCGATTCTTGAGGTGGACAAGGGAGCGAATTCTGCACAGATACTTGGGGAACTCATCACAAAGGTAGATATTGTATCGTATAAGGAGATGATTCCAAGAATGAATGATATATTTATTAAATTGGTAAGCTAACAATTTGCTATGAAAACAGATAAACTATTTCTAATAATTTCGAGGGAATTCTCTGTGAGAGTAAAGAAAAAATCCTTTATTTTCCTGACTCTCCTGACTCCAATATTTTTTGCAGCGTTAATAGTGTTGCCGTCTGTAATCATGACCTTTTCCTCAGGGGTGAAGGGACAAAAGATCATGATAGTCGACAAATCAGAAGTTTGTACCTCCTTTTTTAAGAACAACGAAGAATACACATATCTCTTCGATGCAAATGCAGATGTTGAAAAGATAAAGAAGAACTTCGCCGGAGAGGATCTGTATGCACTTGTAGAGATATCTCCTTTGGATTCCGCAGCCAACGTTACAGTTTCTGCATTCTCTTCAAAACAACTGAACATAGACACAAAAACAGAGATTGAGAGAACTGTAAAAAAGGCAGTGGAAAAAACTAAGCTTGGCAGATACAATATTGAAAATCTTGATGCAATTCTAAAAGATGTAAATACCGATGTCAGCGTCAAAACCTTCACCATAAGTGAAGAGGGGGATGAAAAACTTGGTATGGTGGAAATATACATGGGAATAGCATACATAGCGAGTTTTATGATATACATGTTTATCTTCATGTTCGGTTCTATGGTCATGAGAGGTGTAATTGACGAGAAATCAAGCAGGGTAGTGGAGGTGATAATATCTTCCGTTAAACCGTTTGAACTAATGCTAGGTAAAATCCTTGGCGTGGGATCGGTTGCTCTGGTTCAATTCCTGATCTGGATAGGACTTACAGTTGCTATAATATTCGGGGCACAGTCTGTTATGGGCATAGATATGGCCAAGAGTCAGCTGCCGGCCGGTATGGCACAGTCTGTAACCACCATGCCTGTAGATAATTCTCCAATGGGTGATATAATGAGCGCACTCTCGGGTGTTAACTTTGTGCCTATAATTCTGGCTTTTATGGCATTTTTTATATTGGGTTACCTTCTTTATGCATCTATGTTTGCAGCAGTTGGCTCTGCTGTAGATAACGAGGCAGATACTCAGCAACTTATACTCCCGGTCACCCTTCCTCTCATTATCGGACTTTTTATAATGATACATACCTTTCAGTATCCCGACAGCAGTCTCTCCTTCTGGGGGTCGATGATTCCATTTACGTCGCCTATGGTAATGATGGCCAGGGCCCCGTTTGGTGTCCCGGCATGGGAAATGGCTCTGTCCATAGCGATACTGTTCGGCACATTCCTTCTTATGACCCTTATCTCATCAAAAATATACAGGGTGGGAATCTTGATGTATGGAAAGAAGGCAAGCTGGAAGGATATCATCAAATGGATAAAATACTAATAAATAGTTAAATAATTCAAGAAAATGATAAAAAAAATCCTGACATTCCTGACGATTCTCCTGATTGCAGGAGCGGTGCAGGCTCAAGAGCTTCATTATTCCTTTAAAGGGAGCAGGATATTAATGGATAGCACATTAAACAGGCCAGAAGAGCCTGTGGTTAAAGGGATTATTGAATTTTTCAAGCCTGAGTTGGACATGATAATGCAAGAGGTTGTGGGAGTATCGGATGTAGAAATGCGTTCGGGGAGACCGGAGAGCTTGCTCTCAAATTTTGCAGTAGATGCTTTGCTGGAGTTTGCGCAAAAACACAGCAAAGAGAAGGTTAATTTTTCACTTACGAATTTTGGAGGCATAAGAGCAACGCTTCCCAAGGGCAATGTCAGACGATATGATGTATTCTCAATATTTCCTTTTGAAAATTATGTAGTAGTACTAGATGTGACTGGGGCTAATGTTCGGAAACTCATGGAATCCTTTGCAAGAAACAGGGTAGAGGCAATGTCATATAATGTACAACTGGAGATAAAAGGAGGGATACTAAAGGAGGCCCTTATCGACGGTGTGCAGATTGATGATTCAAAGATTTACCGGATTGCAACCATAGACTTCCTGCTTAGCGGAGGTGACAATGTTATGGCTCTTAAAGAGGCTGTTGCGGTTGAACAAACAGGTTTTCTTATAAGAGATGTCATTTTTGAAAAGATAGCCGACCTTAGAAAGAAGGGAGAGAAGATAGGGTCGTCATTAACTAACAGAGTAGAGATTGAGGATTAGTATTATGAATAAAACATTAAGGACAGAAAAACTATTTCTGACACTATTATTGGGTTCTCTGTCAGTGGCGGGATATCCGCAGGATTTGGTTATTCTTCATACAAACGATACACACAGCAATATTGAGACCATCACAAGCGGGAGGAATGCCGGGTACGGCGGGTTTCAGAGAGTGGCAAATTATTTTGATAAAGTCAGACACGAAAATAATAATGTTCTGGTTTTGGATGCAGGAGACTACAATCAGGGGACACCCTATTTCACACTCTTCAAGGGTGTTACAGAAGTCATGCTATACAATGCAATGGGCTACGATGCCGTATGTCTTGGCAATCACGAGTTTGACAACGGACAGCAACAATTGGCAGACAGATTAAAAAAGGCAAATTACCCTACTCTATGTGCAAATTTTGATTTCTCAAAGAGTCCTCTTAAAGACATTGTTAAACCGTGGATCATAATCAACAAAGGAGGCAGGAAAATTGGAATTATAGGTGTCCTTCTTGACCTTAAGGGATATGTGTCGGAAAGTGGAAGGGCGGACATAATCTATAAGAACCCTATAAAGATTGCCAATAAAATAGCGTCACAACTGAAGAGGGTTGAGAAATGCGATCTGGTTATTGTTCTTAGTCATCTTGGCTATGACGGTGGCGACAGAGAGAACCCCTCAGACACCGAACTTGCAAAATACAGCAAGAACATTGACATAATTATTGGGGGACATTCGCATACATTTCTAGAAAAGCCTGTTCTAATTAAGAACAGGGCAGGAAAGGGAGTTATTGTAAATCAGATGGGAACCGCCAATGTATATGTTGGACGTTTAGATATAACCTTCTAAGATTTCTTGTGGTAGAGGTACCTTTTAATCTTGTGAGTAGCGGTTTTTTCAAACTGCTCAGGGTGATCAACCACAAATGAAATTTTGGAAAACTTGTTTACCTTGGAATTCACGTAGTCAGAAACCTCTTTCTTCAATTGTTCTATCTTCTCATTAAAAGCCTTCACAGCTTCATCCTTTTTCTCTTCATACGTTTTTACCAGCTCGTCTTTTTTGTCCTCATAGCTTTTTACAAGTTGATCCTTGGTATGGTGGTAGTAAGCATTGAGCGCTTCCTCAGTTGCCTCCATCAGAGCCTTAAGTTTGTCAGGGTTGAAATGAACAAGAGCAATAAGCTTTCCCTTGCTTTCTGTAACAAGAGATTCTGCAACCATCGAATGGCCGTTTATTATAGACTCAATCTCCTCAGGATAGATATTCTCACCGCTGGGGCCCAAAATCATATTAGTCAGCCGCCCTTTAATGTAGAGACGACCCTCTTTGTCAATAATGCCTAGATCCTTTGTGCGGAACCAACCGTCTTTTGTAAAAGCCTGTTCGGTTGCATCGGGATTCTTGTAATAACCCATCATTACATTGGGGCCCTGGGCAACAATCTCCCCCTCTCCGGTTTCAGGATTGGGATTGTCAATTCTTAGCGTTACACCATGTACAGCAGGACCTGTAGATTGCCACTTTACCATAGAAGGAATGGCTCCCGCAAGCAAGGGACATGTCTCTGTAAGCCCGTAACCAATTGCATATGGGAATTTTGCTTCGAGCAAGAAACGCTCCACTTCGCTGTCCAGCTTTGCCCCGCCAATTCCAAAGAATCTTAATCTTCCGCCAAATGTTTCCATCAGTTTTTTTCCAGCTACTCTGTGAAGGAGTTTACGACCAAAGTTTGTCTTATATAGTGCCTTTGTTATGCTGCTAGCCTGAAATTTTGGAACAATGGAGGCCCGGTAGATTTTTTCTATAATCATAGGTACAGTAAGCATTGTTGTGGGTCTTACCTCCTTAAGGGCCTGAACTAGTATAGATGGGGTAGGAGCCTTTTCTAAAAAGTATACTGATGCTCCGCTCATCATTGGCAGCATCATGCTAAGACTGCATTCCAGTGTATGAGAAAGAGGCAGAACAGAGAGCCAGATGTCCCACTCAAAACTTGGACGCAACTTAAATGAGGCATATAGATGTGTGCAGAGATTCCTGTGACTTAGCATTACACCTTTGGAACTTCCGGTTGTGCCGGATGTATAAATGATTGTTGCCAGATCTTCCGGTGTAGAAAATTTTTCAGGAGCAGGATTAATATCTTTTGCTGTATGCAGTATCTCTAAAGAATCAATCTCAATTACAATATTGAGTTTCTCCATCAGCTCTTTAGGGATTTTGTAGAGAAGTCTTTTTGATACAAAAAGGGCCTTTGACTCGGAGTGTTCAATTATATTTTTAATCTCTGATTCAGAAAAATCAGGCAGCATAGGAACAGCGACTCTGCCAAATGCAACGGCCGAAAAATAGGCAACAGGCCAGTTAGGCATATTTTGGCTGAGAATGCCAATCTTATCATCCTTTACGATACCGGCAGAACTTAACAATTGAGCAGCCTCAATGGTCTTGTCTCCGAATTCTTTGTAAGTGTAAGAATTTCCCCCGTTATATGCGAAGGCTTTGTTGTCTTTGAATGTGTCTGTGCAGTAAGAAAATAGGTCTCTTAAAGTGTCGAATTTCTTGATTTCCATTAGTTTTTTTTAATTACCAAGTGTAATTATTGCAATTATCATTCCAAATCACTTCCCGGATTGAAATTTTCCGGAAATTTTCCTTGAACTCCTTTGTCCTTGTACCATTGTCTTATCCTTTTCAGGTCACCCTGAACATCGTCGGTTAGTTCAAATTTATCTCCCCTTCCAACCTCTTTTTTCCCCCAGTCAAAATAGCCAAGATAAATTGGGATATTTGCTGCACGAGCTATTGTGTGAAACCCGGTTTTCCACTTTTCGGTATTCTTCCTCGTCCCTTCAGGAGCAATTGCAAGGTGGAGACTCTCTCTTGAGTTAAACTCCTCAATGATTTGCCTTGTGAGAGTAGCGCCTTTGTTCTTGTCTACAGCAATACCTCCCATCGATCTCATAATGGGACCCAGTGGACCCCGGAAAAACTCTTTTTTTACCATTATGTAAGCCGAAGCGCCAAAAGAGTGATAAAAAAGATATGAAATGACAAAATCCCAGCCTGAAGTATGAGGAACACCCAGAATTATGCATTTGGGTTCAGGAACGGGAGTATCCATAATTTTCCAGCCCATTATTTTTAAGATAAGCTTGTATATGTACTTCATCATTTCAAGGTTTTATTGATTGCAAATGTAATCATAATATTTTATTGAAGGTTTAAAATTCAATCTCTGCAATTACAGGCAGGTGATCAGATGCTTCAATACCAGCTATCACTTTATGTGAGATGAATCTTAATTTGTCCATCCTGCGTGTAAATAAATAGTCGATTGTCTTGTTTGGTTTGATGTTTGGGAATGTGACTACAAAGTCCTTAGTCGAACTGGTAAATCTGGTAAACATTAACTCAATCTCCTTACTGTCTGGTTCTGCATTGAAGTCTCCTCCAAGGACAACCGGAATATCTCCTCTGGAAAGTATCAGGTCCACCTGTTTAATCTCGGTCTCCCTTATCTCTGCCGAAAGATCCAGATGAGTGCAAGCCAGTCTGATTTTCCTGCCATCGGGAAGTGTGGCTACAGCAATTCCAAGTACCCTCTGCTCACTTTCTCCTCGCTGCCATAACGGATAAACAATTGCAGAGTCAAGAGGAAACCTTGACAATATGACGACACCATACTCTCCTCCCATTATGTCTATCGCTTTATAAAAAGCTGAATATCGAAGGCCGGTAAGCAATGATAGTTCCAAAGACTGATTTAACCCGTTTACTCTTTGGGTTTTGACATCAATTTCCTGCAGGAAGACAATGTCTGCTTTACTTGACCTTATGACATCTGCAACTGCACCGGCATCTATTAATCCCTTTTTTGCAGGAGGGTTACAGTGATGTACGTTATAAGTCATGACTATGAATTTGCGACCGTATGGTTGTGAAAAACAAAATGTTGCAAATAGTAGCAAAGCTATCAGGTAAAACGTTTTTTTCATATTTCAGAAATTTGTTATATACAAAGAAAGAAAATATTTCTTAACGGCCAAAATATATTCCAAAGGAAATTTGTTTTAATGGAAATATTTATTACTTTTGCAAAAAAAAGAAAATGAGGATAATGAAAAAATATTTTGTTTATGCCCTTTTATCGGCGATAGTTGTATCATGCGGCTCAAGTTCCGTAAAAGATAAATCATCTGAAAACACGGGCTCTCAAAAGAGCTCTGCAGTAAAAACAATTCACATTACAAAAGCTGAATTTCTCAAGAAAATTGTCAATTACGAGACTAATTCCAAGGAGTGGAAATATCTAGGCGACAAACCTGCAATAATTGATTTTTATGCAACATGGTGTGGTCCTTGTAAAACCATTGCACCAATACTTGAACAGTTGGCAGAAGAGTACGACGGACTTATTTATGTTTATAAGGTAGATACGGACAAGGAGCCGGAGCTCTCATCGGCATTTGGAATATCAAGTATTCCGACACTCTTTTTTATTCCAATGGGAGAGGCTCCTCAGATTGCACAGGGTGCTTTGCCTAAAGCAGAACTAAAGAAAATAATTGATAAAGTATTACTTAAGAAGATTTAATTATGAAAACACTCTGTGCCATAAGGGATATTTGTCGTTCCATAAGTGAGTTTGAAGCTCTTTTTTTAAGCAGGCATTCGATATGCCTTAATGAAGGAATGGTTATCTGTTCCCTTAAAGATGGCAGACTATCATCCGGGGAGATTGCCTCCCAGCTTCACCTTAGCTGCTCCAACACTTCAAAATTATTGAGGGCAGTTGAGGAAAAAGGATTAATTGAAAGAGACATGGGAGACAAAGACAAACGACAGATGTATTTTACTCTGTCAAAAGAGGGAAAAAAAAGACTAAAGTCAATTGAGGCAGAAGATGTGGATATCCCCGAGCCACTCGTAAATATTATTAAAAATATTTAAGATTATGGAAATGTTTATTGAAAACGAAAGCAAATATAAATTTGACGAGACAGTAGATAAATTGACGGAATCAATTGTCTCTATCGGTTGGAAAGTGACTCATGTGCATGACCTGCAGGAGACACTTCATAAGAACAACTTTGAGGTATTACCGGTGAAGGTACTTGAACTTTGTAAACCAGCCTACTCTGTAAAGCTTCTGGAAAGCGATAATGAACGCCTGTATTCAAGTCTGATGCCTTGCAGGATATCTGTATACGAAACATCTGACGGAAAAACCAGGATATCAAGGATGGACTCCGGGAAGATGGCTGCTCAGATTGGTGGTGTGGTAAATGAGGTAATGCAAAAGGCATTTGCCGATATTGAGAATATTCTGACACCTTTTTTCAGACAAAACAGTCAAGTTTAAAACAACGGAAATGAAGAAATTTATACTTTATGGATTTCCACTTAGAGATAACGGATTCTCAGCAGCTCTTTTGCTTTTAAGAGTGGGCATTGCAATAATGATAATGACACACGGATGGGCAAAAATACAAGGCTTTAACGCCTTCTCACAGGCATTCCCGGACCCCATAGGACTAGGGTCGGAACTTTCCCTTATTCTGGCAATAGGAGCAGAGTTCTTTGCTGCCATATTTGTGATTGCAGGGTTGCTTACAAGGCTTTCCCTCATACCAATGGCATTCACTATGATAATTGCTGCATTTGTCACTCATGCCGCTGACCCATTTCAGGTAAGAGAGATGGCATTGCTTTATCTTCTGGTGTTTGTTACTCTGTTCTTGCTGGGTCCCGGAAAGTATTCTCTGGACTACATGCTTTTCTCAAAGAACAAATGAACTAGACCCAGTTTTCTGAAAGGATTTCTCCGTGTACGCTCAGGATTATTGCTTTAATAGGAACGTTACGTGTAGCCTTTTCCCTTGCAGATTTTGCAAACCCGAGTAATCCGCCACAACATGGAACCTCCATCATCAGCACAGTCAAAGTGTTGATTTTGGCATCGTCCATCATTGATGCTATCTTTTCTACATAACTATGGGTATTGCTATCAAGTTTAGGACAGGCAATAGCCAGGGTTTTGTTTTTAAGTAATGTTTCGTGAAAATTAGCGGCTGTGAACGCAGAGCAATCAGAGGCAAGCAGTACATCTGCACCCTGAAAAAACGATGCTGCAGGGTTGAGAAGGTGAAGCTGTACCGGCCATTGCCTTAAATGTGATTCTTGTGCAGGAGCAGTGTTTCTGAAGTCCCTCTCCATAGAGCCCGGGCAACCACATGCCATTTTTGGTTTTTCAGCAGAAAACTGTGATAAGTCTGCACTTATATTATGCTCGTTGCACCAGTTGATACCAATTTTCAACCACTCATTTTCTCCATGTTCCTTAAGGTGTCTCAGGTGAGCTGTTATGGCCAGTTCTCCTTTTGGAGCGATCCTTTCCATTACAGCTATCTCATCATACGGATCCGCCTCCTTTTCAATCAACTCTATTGCTCCCACCGGACACTCTCCAATGCATGCACCAAGTCCGTCACAGTAGAGCTCACTAACCATCATAGCTTTTCCATTAATCATTTGCAGTGCGCCCTCATGACAACCGCTTACACAATTACCACAACCATTGCAAAGGCTTTCATTAATCTTTATAACTGTTCGTTTCATTTTTTTTATTTATATTTATATCACAAAAGTAGAATTAACAATTTCTGTTTTGTGTAATAATTGATACACTTTCTGTAAGGGAAGAAAAAAATATTTCGGTACAGAATTTGCTGCAAATGCAATAAATAGAATGAATAAAAGATTTATGAAACATATAGTATCTCTGTTTTCCATATTAACTCTTGCATCATGTTCCACTGCATACCTTGCTTTGGAAACAGTGCAGGAGTTTGACATCAACAAATATATGGGTAAATGGTATGAGATTTCAAGGCTCCCTAATACATTTGAAGAGGGGCTGGAAGAGAATACAGCATCCTATCGTATAGATGATGACGGAACAATAGTAGTAATAAACGAGGGCAGGCTCATCAACGACAAAACAAAGATCAAACAGGCAAAGGGTAAGGCATGGGCCCCCGATCCAAAGGAACCGGGAAAACTCAAAGTAAGCTTTTTCTGGCCTTTTTCCGGTGACTACTGGGTTCTTAAGGTAGATACAGATTATACCTACGCTCTTGTCGGCGGACCAACAGGAGAGTATCTCTGGATCTTATCCCGCGAAAGGGACATCGATCCGGTAATTCTGGAAGAGCTTAAAACTTATGCAGGCAAACTAGGGTTTCCTGTTAAAAACATGATCAGCGGTCTTGCTAATTAGATTGTCATCAGCAAAATTCGGAATCGTAACTTTAAGTTCAGGTGTCCTCTCCATTTCACGTTTAATGGCAAAGAGGGCACTGCTGTTTCTGGCCCATGCACGACGAGAAATTCCATTGTTGACATCCCAGTGTAGCATGTTCCTGATTCTCCGGTCTGCATCTTCACTGCCATCTATCACCATACCGAACCCGCCGTTTATAACCTCTCCCCAGCCAACACCACCGCCATTGTGGATAGATACCCATGTTGCACCACGGAAAGAATCTCCTATAACATTCTGAATGGCCATATCTGCTGTAAAACTTGACCCGTCATATATGTTGGAAGTCTCCCTGAAAGGAGAATCAGTACCAGAAACATCATGGTGGTCCCTTCCAAGAACAATTGGCGCAGAGACTCTCCCTTCGCGGACTGCATTGTTCATAGCCAGGGCAATCTTGATCCTTCCTTCAGCATCTGCATATAGAATTCTTGCCTGTGAGCCAACAACCAGCTTATTTGTTCCTGCCTCCTTTATCCAGTGGATGTTGTCTGCAAGTTGAGTGACAATCTCATCCGGTGCACTTTTCATGATATCTTCAAGAACTTCTACAGCAATAGAATCTGTCGTAGCAAGATCTTTAGGATCGGAAGATGTACACACCCATCTGAATGGGCCAAACCCATAGTCAAAAAAGAGTGGCCCCATTATGTCCTGAACATACGATGGATAACGGAACCTTCCATCAGTCAGGAGAACATCTGCCCCGGCTCTTGATGCCTCAAGCAGAAATGCATTCCCGTAGTCAAAGAAATACATTCCTCTTGCTGTAAGCTTATTTATTGCTTCTGCATGTCTTCTCAATGAAGATCTCACAAGTTCTGCAAATTTTTCCGGCTCCTCCGCCATTAACCTGTTAGATTCGTCAAAGCTAATGCCGGCAGGATAGTAACCACCGGACCAAGGATTATGCAGAGATGTCTGGTCGCTTCCCAAGTCTATTTCCATTCCGACCTCGTTGAATTTCTCCCATAAATCAACAATATTTCCCTGATAAGCAAGCGATACTGCTTCTTTGTTTCTCTTAGCCATGCCTATCCTCTCAATAAGCTGGTTAAGATCGCAGTATACCTCGTCTACCCATCCTTGTGAATGTCTTGTGTGAACTGCTTTTGGATTAATTTCTGCAACAACACCAATAAGACCTGCTATCACTGCTGCTTTTGGCTGGGCTCCTGACATTCCACCAAGGCCGGAACTTACAAAGATTTTACCTCTCAGGTCTTTCTCCTTGGATTTACATCTCATTCTGGCTGCGTTCAGTATGGTTATTGTCGTTCCATGAACTATACCCTGCGGTCCAATATACATAAATGACCCTGCCGTCATTTGCCCATACTGCGAAACACCTAATGCATTGAATTTTTCCCAATGATCCTTGCCGGAATAATTTGGAATAACCATACCGTTAGTAACAACCACCCTTGGAGCATCTTTATGTGAAGGGAACAATCCCATGGGGTGTCCGGAGTAGAGCACAAGTGTCTGTTCGTCGCTCATCTGTGAAAGGTACTGCATTGAGAGAAGGTACTGTGCCCAATTTTGAAACACTGCTCCATTTCCTCCATAAGTAATTAGTTCATGAGGATGCTGGGCAACAGCGTAGTCCAGATTATTGCTGAGCATAAGCATTATAGCCGCTGCCTGTACCGACTTGTGAGGGTAATCATATATAGATCTGGCAGATATCATATAATCAGGCCTGAACCTGTACATATATATCCTTCCGTACTCATTCAGTTCATATGCGAATTCCGGTGCAAGGGTTGCATGATGCTTTGCCGGAAAATATCTTAATGCATTGTGGAGAGCAAGTTTTTTTTCTTCAAAAGAGAGAATGTCTTTTCTCTTAGGTGCGTGATTTATATCTTTATCGTAAGGTTTAGATTCTGGAAGTATGTCCGGTATACCTTGTGATACTTGTCTTTGAAACTCTGTGAAGTCCATATTTTTTTAATTAATTCTGCAAATTTAGGAAAAATCAGTTTAATAAGTTGTCTGATATAAAAATTATCCATACTTTTACGGTTCTAAAAAAAGGAGGTGTTTGCCGTATGATTATAGTACCAATAAAAGAGGGTGAAAATATTGAAAGAGCGTTGAAGAAATTCAAGCGTAAATTTGAGAAGACCGGCATAGTTCGTGAACTTAGAAGCAGAAAAACTTTTACAAAAAATTCTGTTAAAAGACGCGATGAAATTAAGAAAGCAATTTATGTACAAGCTCTTCGCTTAAACGAGGAGTAATTACCTTAAATAATTTTTAGAAAATGGCACTTTGTTTTAATAAGGTGTCAATTTTTTTTGTAAATTAGTACCAAAGAATAATTATGAGAGTGATCGATGAGTTTATAGATTATCTGAAGGTTCACAAAAGGTATTCTCCAAGAACACTGACGCTCTATACAGGGTACATCGGCGAATTTTACGAGTATGCATCACTTTCAGAGGACGAAGATGAATATGTTGCTCTTCATCCCAACACAATCAGAGGATTTGTTGCAACAGGTCTTGACTCCGGTCTCTCTCCAAGAACAATGAATCTTAAACTATCGGCACTTAGCAGCTACTCAAACTTTCTTGTAAAAAGGGGATACATAAAAGCTAATCCTGTTAAAAGAGTTCCCAGGCCAAAACAATCAAAAAAACTACCAGAATTCTACACTCAGAATGCAGTAGAACACTATTTTGAAAAAGATTCTGATCCCGAGGATTTTTATGCACTCAGAAACCGTACAATAATCTCTACGCTCTACTGTACAGGTCTAAGAAGGGCGGAACTGGCAAACCTTAAGATATCGGATTGGGATGTCAGAAGAGCAGTATTAAGAGTGATTGGTAAAGGGGATAAGCAAAGAGAGATACCTCTTCCGGAGAGTCTTCAGGAGGAACTTGCCCTTTATCTGGAGAAGTTCAGGGAGATATATCCTGTAAGCAACGATAGTAACTTTTTTTTGACAGATTCAGGTCAACCATTTTATCTCTCTTTTGTTAATAAAATAGTAACAAAGGAGCTAAGAGGGGTTGAGGGATTTACAGGCAAAAGGTCTCCACATGTACTCAGACATAGCATTGCCACGCATTTGTTGAATAACGGTGCAGATCTTAACAGCATAAAGGAGGTTCTTGGTCACTCATCATTGGCAGCAACTCAGGTTTATACTCATAATTCATTCGAGCAACTCAAAAAAGTATTTTTAACCGCTCATCCACGAGCAAAAAAAGGAGGATAAAATGGACATTAGAATTCAGTCACTCAAGTTTAACGCAGATCAGAAGCTGATAGATTTCATCGAGAAAAAGCTTTCTAAGCTTTCAAGGTATTATGATGAAATACAAAGAGTAGAAGTAGTATTAAGCCTTTTACCCGATCACGAGAATAAAAATGTAAGGATAAGGGTAGACATGCCGGGTAATGACCTGGTAGTAGAACGTCATTCAATAAAATTTGAAGACGCATTAGTAGATTGTGCAGATGTGCTTAAAGATATCCTGGTAAAATACAAAGAGAAAAGAAAGGAAATATAGATACACTAGTCCCAGAAAAGACTTAAGAACTCCTCTCCCTCTACATTCCCAAAGTAGTCGGAGAGGTTTATCTTTTTGAGCCGTTCACCTATACCTTCAGGAGTATGTAGAGCTCCTGTAAGCAATGATTCAATTTCATGTGTCTCCTTTATAAAGAAATAGCTGCCAAATATCTTGATATATGTAATTACACCTTTGTTCACTTTTAGATAAACCTCAATCAGTCCACCGGGAAATTGTTTCACCTTTGAATATTGATAAACAGGAGATGATCCGAAGTTCCACCAGTCCTGACTGTATTTTTCATCCCTGAGTTTCTGAATAGACTTAATATCCTGGTCAGAATAAGAGTAAAGTATATAAAGGTTTCGGTTGATTGAATTTATCTCTCTCTCCATGAATTCCATGAATTCAGAAATAGTCATTGGATGGTCGAGATGTTCCCCAATGTTTGTAACCCGGGCAATATTTGATTTTACCGATTTACTTACAAATTTTTCCGGTCTGCTGGCAAGAGCATTTCCTAAAGTATTCATAGAAGATGAGAAGAGAAGTGTACCATGTTGGAGGACTCTGTCTCTGTAAACAGCAACTGCATTGCCTGAGAATTTTTTCCCGTCAATAAGCAGGTCATTTCTCCCCTCCAGATAGGCCTTAACTCCTAACTTACACAGAGAGTCAATTATTGGTTTTGTAAAACGGGCAAACATACTGGCAGTGTCTTCTTTGTCAATACGGTTGTCTATGAATGTGAAGTTGACATTACCCAGATCGTGGTAGACTGCGCCTCCTCCCGTCAGTCGCCTTACAACTTTTATGTTGTTTGCCCTCACATAGTCAAGATTTATCTCGGCAAGAGCATTCTGATGCTGACCAATAATTATGGAATTTTCATTCTGCCACAGTCTGAAAACCGGTTTGTCCAGATTTTTGAAAAGATACTCCTCGGCTGCCAGGTTCCAGTATGGATCGGTAGAGTGGTCAATTATGTAATACATCTGATTTACCAAAAGTTATGTTATACCGTTTGAAAATGTAAGCAACAAACATAAAAACGCACCAGCCTGTTAAAAGCCCAAGCATAGCACCGCATAGGACATCCAGGGGGAAATGTTTGCCAACATATATTCTACTGTAGCTGACCAAAGTGGCCCAAGTGAAAATCGAAATGGAATAGTATTTGCGTCTGAATATCAAAGAGGTAAAGGTTGCCAGTCCAAAAACATTTGTAGCATGGCTCGAGATAAATCCATACATACCACCCTTGTATTCAAGCATTCTAACAAATGACCCAATTACAGGATCATAGGCAGGTCTGGGCCTCTCCGCCAGGTCTTTTATCTGGGCAGATAAGATATCGGTAAATGCAAATGTCAATATGGCACCTGCGAGAGCAACATAAGCAAAAACCATGGGTTTCCTTATGATCCTGAATTTTGGTTTTGATAATCCGTCGGGTATTTCCCATTTAATTGAGAAGAACATATATAGAGCTATTGACAGATATAGGGCAATCCAGGGGGCGCGTGCAGAAAATATAACCATCACCTCATCAAAAAAAGGTGAATTAAACCCATTTAGAGTAAGAAAAAGTGATCTGTCAAGCTCTATTAGTTGCTCAAACATCAGTAGTTTAGCTATTTAGATGTTTCCAGAGAAGATCCTTAAGTTCTTGTATGTTTTCACCGCTGAACGACGATATGAACAAACTGGGAAGTTTTCTCGGAAGATGTTTTTTTATCTCTCTCTTTAACTCCTCATCAAGCATATCTGACTTAGTTACAGCAAGAATTCGTTGTTTGTCAAGCAATTCAGGATTGTACTGTTTAAGTTCGTTAAGAAGGATCTTGTATTCATTCTTAATGTCTTTACTGTCGGCAGGAATCATGAACAATAGCATTGAGTTACGTTCAATATGCCTTAAGAACCTTAATCCAAGTCCCTTGCCCTCATGGGCGCCTTCAATTATTCCGGGAATATCTGCCATTACAAAGGATTTGTGGTCGTAATAGTCTACAATACCCAGATTAGGCTCAAGTGTAGTAAAAGGGTAGTCGGCAATTTTGGGTTTAGCAGCAGAAATAGTAGAAAGCAGAGTGGATTTTCCGGCATTTGGAAAACCGACAAGCCCGACATCTGCCAGAATCTTAAGTTCAAGTATAAACCAGTTCTCGATTCCCGGTTCACCAGGCTGTGCATATCTCGGGGTGCGGTTTGTGGCACTTTTGAAATTTGCATTGCCCAATCCTCCACGTCCGCCCTTTGCTATTATCTTCTCCTCTCCGTTTTCTGTTATCTCAAAAAGAACCTCTCCTGTCTCTGCATCTTTTGCTACTGTGCCAAGTGGTACTTCAAGATATATATCATCACCATCTGCGCCATGGCATAGTGTGCCACTTCCGGCACCACCATGAACTGCCCTCACATGTTTTCTATATCTTAGGTGAATAAGCGTCCAGTATTGACTATTTCCCCGGAGAATTATATGTCCCCCTCTACCGCCATCTCCTCCGTCAGGACCTCCTTTTGCGACAAATTTCTCCCTGTGGAGGTGCATGGAGCCCTTTCCTCCATTGCCCGATTGGCAAAGAAGACGGACATAGTCTACAAAATTGGTGCTACTCATTATTTATTTTATTGATTATTTGGCATATATCGTTGAAACCATCCTCTATAGAAGTCTCTCCGTTCACGGGAAAATAGTTCCCCTTTTCTTTATAGTATTTTATGAGAGGTTCGGTCTTCTTGTGATAGGTTATTATCCTGTTCTGAATTGTCTCAAAATCCATATCATCCACTCTGTCCTCTATCTTGGCCCTGTGTTGGATTCTTTTTATCATCACATCATCATCAATTTCAAGAGCGATAACTGCATCAACCTTTCTTCCGAGTGATTCCAGAAGTTTATCAAGAGAAATTGCCTGTTCAATCGTTCTCGGAAATCCGTCAAGTATAAATCCGTTAACATCCGGTTTATTGGCAAAAATCTCCTTTCTTATCATCTCCAACACAGTGGCGTCATCTACAAGGCAACCTTTATCAATGATTGACTTTGCCAATATACCCAGCTCACTCTTCTTCTCAATCTCTTTTCGCAGCAAATCTCCAGTTGAAATATGCTTGAGACAATATTTTTCTACCAATAAACTGGATTGGGTCCCTTTTCCTGCTCCGGGAGGGCCAAAAATTATATAGTATTTCATGATCCGCTATTGTCTAATACGTATATATCCTTGTACTGCCTTCCAAGTTCATTATAGTCAAGTCCAAAACCTACAATAAAGTCATTTGGAATCCTTAGCGCGACATAGTTGATGTCAATATCCTTTTTGTATGCATCAGGTTTCAAAAGCAAGGTGCAGATCCTTATATCTTTTACCCCCTCCTTTTCCAACAAGCCATACAGTTCCTCAATAGTTGCACCGGTGTCGACAATATCCTCAATTATTACCACAGACCTGCCTTTAAGTGGTTTGTTGATTCCAATTATCTGCTTTATCTCACCAGTTGATTCAACACCGCTGTAAGAAGAAAGTTTAATAAATGAAATTTCACAGTTGAAATTGACAGATTTCATAAGATCTGCAGTAAACATGAAAGAGCCATTTAAAACGGAAAGAAACAACGGGTTTTCAACATCTTTGTAATCTCTGTTCAATTGTTCTGCAACTGTTTTTATGCTCTCTTCTATTTTGCTGTAAGGAATTGATACCTTAAAACACTTGTCATGTAGTTTAATGCGCTCCATGTTAAAAATATTTGTGCCTGCGAAATTAAGTATTAATTTTGTCTAAAACCAATTTAAGTGAACAGCCAATGAATCCACAAGTTAGCATAATTATGGGAAGCACTTCAGATCTGTCTGTTATGAAACAGGCAGCAGATTTTCTGAATGAGATGAAGATTCCGTTTGAGATTAATGCATTGTCGGCACACAGAGTTCCTGAGCAGGTCATGGATTTTGCTAAGAAAGCAGACAGGAGGGGAGTTAAAGTTATTATTGCCGGTGCTGGCGGAGCTGCACACTTACCGGGAATCATAGCAGCCCTAACACCGCTACCTGTGATAGGGGTTCCTATAAAATCGTCAAATTCAATAGATGGTTGGGATTCAGTGCTTTCTATACTTCAGATGCCCTCCGGTATTCCGGTGGCTACTGTTGCTCTTGACGGGGCAAGAAATGCAGCTATTCTGGCATTTCAGATACTTGCAACGGCAGATGAGGAGCTTATGGAAAAGATGAGGGCATTTAAAGCTGAACTGGCAGATAAAATTGTCAAGGCTAACAAAGAACTTGAAAAGGTAGAGTACGAATTCAAGGTTAATTAATCATTTTTTAGTTGTATGAGGGGAGGGAGTTATGAGGAGGTTGATTGCAATTGCATTGCTGCTTACCGGCGGCGATGTGCTTTTTTGTCAGGGTACCGGAAGCAGGCACGTTCCTGAGGCGGTTGTCAGGATTATCTCGGAATATGCAGAGAGCATAACAGCCGAAGGAGAGAGTAGGCCGGATTTTACAGAGGAGATTATTGAGATGTTCCAGAATATGCTTACATCTCCTCTAAATATCAACAATGCATCCAGAAAAGATCTCGAGAGGCTTGTTGTATTGAATGACTTTCAGATAGAGTCAATCATAGATTACCGTAAGGAATATGGTCCTCTTTTATCCCTTAATGAGTTACTACTTATTCCGGGAATTGACCATGAGGTTGCTGAGATGCTGGCTCCCTTTTTATTTGCCGGTACAAATGAATTAAAAGTGGTTTTAAATGCAGGGTCATTTCTGAAAGATGGAAGATCTCAGATAGTCGTCAGAGGAAAGAGCTTTATTGAGAAGCAACAGGGCTATACATCAATTACAAAGGAGGAGTTCGAGAAGTATCCAAACAGCAGGTACCTGGGTCCTCCCGGGCAGAATTATCTTCAATACAAGTTCTGCTATTCTGACAAGCTTAGGGGCGCACTTACCATTGAGAGAGATGGAGGAGAGAAAGGTGTCGATTATAAATGCTTTAATATTTCTCTCAGTAAGACAGGGCCGGTAGAAACATTTCTGATAGGCGACTTTTCAGCCCGGTTTGGCCAGGGTTTGGTTGTCTGGAACTCATTTTCTCTCAGTTCTTCTACCGAACCAAGGTCATTAAGAAAATCCGAGATGGGACTGAATCCTTACAATTCGACAGATGAAAACCTTTCTATGAGAGGCATTGCCTCTACTGTCAATATAAAGAGATTCAAAGTCACTTTGTTTTTTTCTAACAGACAATACGATGCCAGAATTGATGAAGATGGAAGATATACATCACTTCTAAAAACAGGCCTGCACAATACAACCACGACCATCGAAAGGAGGGGGGCATTGAGCGGTACCATGCTGGGAACCAACTTAACATATGCAGCAGACAAGTTCAAGCTGGGATATACATCTTTACTGTATAAGTATAATCTTCCATATGGCGGAGATGATTCTCTGAGGCTTTACAAGGATAGATACCACAATGGTTATGGAGGGAATTCAGGAATGGATCTATACTGGGTAATGGATAAGATCAGACTGTTTGCAGAGGTGGCATCTGACCATACCGCCTCTTTTGCCTGGATGACCGGTATCATTTACTCACCGGATAACCGATTTGAATCCTCTTTTCTTCTAAGGGACTACTCTAAAGGTTACTATGCCCCTTTTGCAGGTGCAATAACCCGCTCGGGAATGCCAAACGACGAAAGAGGAGTTAAATTGGCAGTTGCTTATAATGCAAGAAGGTACTGGCGACTGACTTCAGGAGTGGAGATTCTTAATGGATATCACAATTTTACTTTTACTGCTAATTATAAAAATGGTAAGCGCATGACAAGTTTATTAAAGATTGCACAGACCATGAAAAAATATTCATTAAGATACAATATTGATTATAAGGTGACTGATAGAATAAAGTTTGCAGACAGAATTGACCTTACAGCATTCCGCGGAGAGAAATTCCAAGCAGGAATTCATTTCTATCACGAAGTCTTATATGAATCACTTAATAAAAAAATAGATGCATCTCTTAGATTGGCCGCCTTTAGTGTCCCAGTCTGGGATGCGAGGATTTACTCATACGAAAGAGACATGCTTTATGGTTACTCAGTGCCGGTGTGTTACGGCCAAGGATTGAGATGGTACATAAACATTCATATAAATCCATTTAGATCGGTTGATTTGTGGCTAAGGTTATCTCAAACACGATACCTTGACAGGGATATGACAGGAGAGGGACCCGATACTATAAAGGGTCCCTCTAAAAGTGAGGCAAAGGTCCAGATAAGATGGAGATTCTGACAGAGATTATATGGGTTTGATCTTTATCTTATCACCAGGCTTGATTTTGCTGTTCTTATTAAATCCGTTAAGCTTCATTAGATCATTAAGAGTAACACCATCAAACTTCCTAGAGATCTCCCAAAGGGTGTCATTTTTCTTTATGGTATAATGCACATATCCGTTTGAAGATGTTGTTTTGTCGGAGGATGAACGAGCTGCAGAGGTAGATGAAGATGCCGATGCAACTGGGTTTTTAGGTGCCCCGTTAGAAAATATAACCAGACGCTGACCAGGTTTTATATTTGATTTCACTCTGTTCCACGACTGCAGGTCAGACAACCTGACCCTGTATCGCTCAGCTATTTTGCCTAGTGTCTCCCCTTTCCTTACAGTATGTGTGATTGATGTATTTTCGAAAGAAGACGACTTGGACTCGTTTATTGCATTAAAATAGAGACTATCCTTGTAACCATATATGATCTGCTCCTTGTCTACAAATGCAGATGTGTAATTGTAAGGCAGATTTAAAATCATACCAGCCTCTGTTCCTGGAATTATATCTTTAATATACTGAGGATTAAGATCACTCAGCTCCTCTTTGGAAATACCTGTCAACTCCGATATCTGCCCAAAATGAAGAGGCTTATATATCATAAAGGTATCTACATGAGCTGGAAGTGAGATTTGTCTCGGACTAATCCTGTGTTCTTTATAGTAGTTGAGAGTATAGAGCGCAGCGACAAAAGATGGAACGTAACCTCTTGTTTCCCTTGGTAAAAACTGATAAATCTTCCAGAAATCTTTAGAACCTCCCGCTCTTCTTATGGCCTTGTTAACATTTCCGGCTCCACAATTATAGGAAGCTATTGCAAGAGACCAGTCACCGAAGATAGTATATGCGTCCTTAAGATACTTTGCCGCAGCATGGGCCGACGCAACAGGGTCGAGTCTCTCATCAACATATGAGTTTATCTTAAGATTGTACTGCAAAGCGGTTCTGTACATAAACTGCCACATACCCTTAGCGTTTACCCTTGAGGTAGCTCTTGGATTCAATGCCGATTCTATGATTGCCATTACTTTAAGCTCTTTGGGTAGATCGTATTCATCAAGTATCTCCTCAAAAATTGGCATGTAATAACTGCTCAGCCCCAGTACAAGGTCAATCTTGTTTGGTATCTTCTGTGTATAATATATTATATGGTTCTTGATAATGTTGTTATATGGAAGTGGTATGAAGGAGTTCATGGACTTCAATCTGCGGATAAAGACTGAATCAGGAACATCAGATGTAAAATTGCTGCTATCCAGATTAAGGGCCAAATTATCATCAAGCGTCAGGTTCTTCTGGACATACCAAATACTCAGCAGACTGTCTGTAGGGAGTGCGGGCTCTATAAAATCTTCTCCCTCAAAAAAGCTGAGAGCTCCCGGATTGATTGTGTCATTACTGCTAACTGTATCGGATATAGGTATTACGTTTACTTCCAGCTCCTGTTTGAGGGAATCTATTACTTTCCTGAGTTGAGATATCTCCTGTTCCAATGATTTACGGCTGGTTTTTTTTGAAAAAATCTGACCGTATGAAACTTCTGAGAGAGACATTACAAAAAAAGAAACTAAAAGAGTTTTAAGTAGAGTGGAATATGTTGGATATAATCTCATTGTTTAGAAGTTTAATTTCATCTGAAGTCCAAAAGCAGGGTTCAGATTGTTAGTAAATTGATAGTTAAGGGGCAGAATGATGCCAGGGCCAAATGAGGCAGAAAGATCGTCACTTATATCAAAATCCTGCAGGTGAGCAAAGACATTGGCATCAATAATATTAAGGGCGTAGACAACAAGTCCCGAAAGTATGGAATAATCACGGTATCGCCTGTAACTGTCCTTAAAATACTTTAATGTCTCAACATTGTATCTTCCTGTAAGAGTAGAGCCTGGTTTGCTGGCTTCGTTGAACAAATCACGGTATCTCTGGTACTGAAGATTGTTTGAGTAAATAAAGTATCCGCATGTAATGAAACCACCATAAAAGATAGGAATTTTCCAGTAGTTCCCTGTGTATGCCTGTCCCAGTCCGGGCAGCATGGCCGAGTAGAGTGAAGCTCTGGCCGGGAGTATATCCTGACGGTGCTTGTACGAAACAACCCCGTCCATTATTCCGCCCCAATATGTAAAAATTGCACCCATGTAAAGGAGGTCCCTGTTTGTCTTGTATCGGGTATCTCCGCTTTCCAGCCATTTGAGGTTGTTCTGGTATCCTGTATATAGAAATGCTGCGATACCTCCATACAGCACAGGTAGTTTCCAGTAATCCCGGTTGTATATCTGTGCAGTACCTGGTAAGATTATCGATCCTCCCCACATACGGGATATAGTCAGCGAATCTTTTCCGGCAAGGCTTTTGAAATACCTTTTAAGAGTGTAGGCAGGCGGTCTTGGTCCCGTGTCTTCCTCTTCTGTGTTTGTCTGGTTATTTTGCTGATTCGTTGATCCCGGAGGCCCAACCTTCCCGAACGTTCCTCCGCTGAACTGAGCTTTTGATGAATAGGTAACCAAAAGAGCCAATATGAGTATGAAAATCCTGTTTCTCTTCATACAGGTCAGATATTTGCTTTCTCAATCGCATTTAAAAAATTTACAACTTCATCATCTCCGGAAAAGTGGATTGTAATGGAACCCTTTCCGTTGTCACCCTTCTTAAGGCTGATGTTGTTGTTGAAATACCTTCCAAAAATATCAAGGAGCCTGAAATATGAATCGTCCAGTTCTGGATTATTGTCAATATTCTTTTTAGTGTTGTCGGTACCTGCCATCTTCTTGATTTTTGCTTCGACCTGCCTTACGGAAAGATCCTGTTCAATAATCTGGTTGCAGAGTTTCAATTGTTTTCTGGAGTTGTCAAGTGCCAGAAGTGCCCTTGCATGCCCCATAGTCAACATTTTTGCTCTTATTGCAAGTTGTATCTCTGCAGGCAATTTTAAAAGACGCAGATAATTTGTAATGGTTGTTCTCTTTTTCCCAACCCTGTCTGCCATAGCTTCTTGTGTAAGATTGCACTCTTCTATGAGTCTTTGGAAACTGAGTGCTATCTCTATAGAGTCAAGATTTTCCCGCTGTATGTTCTCCACAATTGCCATCTCCAGCATTCCCTGATCATCGGCTTTACGGATATATGCCGGTATTGATGTCAAACCTGCAAAGGTAGCTGCCCTAAAGCGTCTCTCCCCGCTAATTATCTGAAATCTGTTCCCCTCAACCAGTCTTACAGTGATCGGCTGTATCAGTCCGAGTGATTTAATTGATTCTGCAAGTTCTGCAAGTGAGTCTTCATCAAAAGTGCTTCTTGGCTGATATGGATTTGCATCAATTTTCCCAACCGGAATCTCTGCTATGGATGCAAGTGACGGTTGGGTCTCATATGTAGACGGCCTGTTGAACTGCATATTGCCGGCATCCGATATCAGGGCACCAAGCCCCCTTCCTAAAACAGGTTTCTTCATTTTGTAAACTATGAATTCTTTTTAATAATCTCTTTTGCCAGGTTCAGGTAGTTGTTGGACCCAACTGAAACTGCGTCATGTAAAATAACCGGCTTCCCAAAAGAGGGAGCTTCGCTCAACTTGACATTTCTTTGAATAATTGTGTTGAAAACCATTTCGTTAAAATGATTTTTAACCTCTTCTACAACCTGATTCGCATGTCTGAGCCTGCTGTCAAACATAGTAAGTAGAAAGCCCTCAATCTGTAAATTGCGGTTAAGCCTGTTCTGGACCAGTTTAATTGTATTTAAAAGCTTGCCAAGACCTTCAAGGGCAAAATATTCACATTGTACAGGAATCAGTACAGAATCTGCTGCCGACAGGGAATTGATGGTAATTACACCAAGAGAAGGGGAGCAGTCAATGATTATAAAGTCATAATCATCCTTTATAGTTTCCAGGGAATGTTTGAGAACGAGCTCTCTGTCTGGGATATTGAGCATCTCTATCTCTGCCCCTACAAGGTTAATATGAGAAGGGGCAAGTCTTAAACCAGGGATATCGGTATCGAGAAGAATATCTTTAATATTGACATTTCCAATAAGTGTCTCATATAGTGTTAGCTGCGAGTTGGAATCAGGGTCGAAATTAAATCCTGAGGTAGAATTAGCCTGAGGATCTGCATCAACTATCAATGTCTTTTTTTCCATTACCGCCAGAGAGGCCGCCAGATTGATCGCTGTGGTGGTCTTACCTACCCCGCCTTTCTGATTTGCTATTGCTATGATTTTTCCCATATGATAAAATATACATTATTTGCCTTGTCAACACGCAAAATTACAAAATCTTTTTTTGCATAACTAATATTATTGTATTTCGGGCAAAATTGATTAAAGAGGGTCGGCATCCAGTGATATCTTAACAGACGAATACTCTTTAATAATCAGTTTGTCAATCCCTTGCGTAATGATTTTCTTGATAGCGGGAGCTGTATTGTCTTTAGGTAACTTCAACCAGAACTGCAGCATATATTCACCTCTCAACCTGTCAATTAATGGTGAGAAGGGCCCTGAAAACTCCTTGACTCCCCAATCGGCTAATAAATCTGCCAACTTACTGGCAGCCAGTTTCAATTTATTTCTGTCCGTACAACTGAGAGTGATTTTAATGAGCCTGACAAAGGGTGGATAATCAAACTCTTTCCTCTCATCAAGAAGGTCGGAGATGGTCTCTTGTTCACCAACAAAACTCTTATAAACAGGATGTTCTGCCTGAGCGGTCTGAATAATTATTTTCCCTTGTTTATACTTTCTCCCTGCTCTGCCTGAGAGTTGTGTGAGGAGCTGCAGCGCTCTTTCGTTTGCCCTGAAATCCTGTATTGCAAGCATACTGTCGGCTTGCAAAAGGCATATAAGAGAGAGGTTTTCGAAGTCAAACCCTTTGCTTATCATCTGGGTACCCACCAGGATATCAAGCTTATGCTGAGCAAAATCCTTAAGTATCCTATTCTCTCTCAATTTACTCCTGGTGGTTTCAAAGTCAAAACGATCTATCCTTGCCAAAGGGAAGCGGAGCTTTACCAACTCTTCAATTTTTTCGGTTCCGGTTCCTCTGTCCTTCAATCCCGGCTTGCCGCATTTGGAACAGATAGTACTGAACCGGACATGATGGTCGCAGTAATGACACCTTAACTCCTCCCTTGACTTGTGATAGCTCAGGGAAACATTGCAGTGCGGACACTTTGGAATATCGCCGCAATACAGGCACTGGACTATAGGAGAATATGACCTTCTGTTTCTGAAGATCAGAACCTGCTCTCCTGCAGCAATTGTATCCTCAATACTTTTTAGCATTGCTGTGGAAAAAACTCCCTCCATTCTGCCTCTCTTTGATTCCCTGATAGTATCAATAATTTCAATGACAGGAGGTATTGCTCCAAAAAACTTTCCTTTGAGTTCAATCAGAGAGTATCTGTTGGAGAAGGCATTGAATAAACTTTCGAGAGAAGGAGTAGCGGACCCAAGAAGAATCCTGGCTTGGTGGATGCCGGCAAGCATAATGGCACTGTCTCTCGCATTATAGCGTGGTGCCGGATCTGTCTGCTTATAGGAAGCATCATGTTCCTCGTCAACTATAATCAGGCCAAGGTTACGGAATGGTAAAAAGAGAGATGACCGTAGCCCAAGAATTATATAAGGTTCTTCACCTTTGCTTATAAAATTATGAACCCTTTTACGCTCGCCGGTGCTCTCTCTGGAATGATATATCAACAGTCTGTTCCCGAAAATCTTTGCCAGTCTTGTACTCAATTGACGGCTTAAAGCTATTTCGGGGACCATGTAGAGAACGGACATCCCCCTCTTTATCTGCTCACTTGCAAGGTGTATATATATTTCTGTCTTCCCCGATCCTGTAACTCCATTTAAAAGAGCCACTTTTTTATTGGCAAAGGCTTCATTTATAAGGGTAAAGGCTTCATTCTGCTCTTTAGAAAGCGAAGGAAGCACATTTTCTTTGTCAGTATAAACAATCTCTTTTTTTGTTCTGGCCTGTTTTTCCGGACTGGAATTGTTAGGATATGCTGCCTTGTATACTTCTCCTATGGTGCACATGTAGTATTCGGATATCCAGTGCCAGAACTCAAGTTCACCGGACTGTACAGGATGAGATGGAAGTACAGACAGAATCTCCTTAAGCGAGCCCTTGAACCCTCCGGGGGAGACGCACAAGTCCGAAATTACTGCAGAATATTCTCTGTTGGCAAAATTTACAATAACTCTGGAACCTTTTTTAATATCTCCTGCAAGATGCTCAGGAACAATATAATATATATCGCCTCTTATTTTAAGAGGCAGAATGACCTTTGAGAAAAGTGCCGGAATTTCAGACATATCATCAAAGTTTATCTGTGAGAAAGTGAGCTACATCTTCAAGGAGCCACATAGGTGTGGATGTTGCACCGCAAACTCCCACAGAATCTCCGTCCATAAACCACTCCCTATGAATTTCGTCTGTACTCTCAATGCTGTATGACCTTGGATTTGCTGTCTTGCAGCATTCATACAGAATCTTCCCGTTTGAACTCTCTTTTCCTGTAACGAACAGTATAACCGAGTGTTTTTTTGAGAACTCCTTAAGATGGGGATGTCTGGAAGAGACCTGTCCGCAGATTGTGTTGTGTGATTTGAAGTTATCCAGTAACCCTCCTGCCATGACCACCTTCTCCCTTATCATGTCGCAAATCTCCTTGTACTCCTGAGGGTCTTTTGTGGTTTGGGAGAATATACTAATGGGGCGAGTGAAATCAACCTTAATAAGATCCTGGATGTTCTCAATAATTATTGCATCACCCTCTACCTGTCCAACCAGTCCGTTAACCTCCGCATGTCCCTGTTTGCCGAATATAAGCAATTGTCCGTTTACTCTCCTGAGCTTTGTATAACTATCTTTGATTCTTTCTTGAAGTTTCAGGACTACGGGACAAGTACAGTCAATAAGTTTAAGATTATTCCTGGCGGCAATCTCGTAGCTTGAGGGTGGTTCGCCATGAGCCCTTATGAATATTACAGAATTCTTCAGTTGCTCAATATCTTTGTGCGTAACCACTTCCATTCCCCTCTTTCTAAGACGGCTCAGTTCTGTATTGTTGTGAACTATAGACCCGAGAGAATATAATTTTTCATTGCCGTCCAAGAAGACTTCTGCCTCTTTGATAGCTCTCACGACTCCGTAACAAAAGCCGGATTTTGTGTCAACCTCCACCCTTAGTTCCATCTCTGGGATACTATTTTGTCAAACCATACAATCTGTTCATCTATAGACATTTTGCTATTGTCTAGTATAATGGCGTCCTCCGCTCTTCTCAGGGGGGCCGCCTCCCTGTTTTCATCTAAGAAATCTCTCTGGACAATATTCTGCAGCACATCTTCATAATTTGCATTTTCTCCTTTTTCAATAAGCTCCTTGTACCTTCTGGCAGCCCTCACACCAGCATCTGCCGTCATGAAAATTTTCAGTTCTGCATTGGGAAAGACAACGGTGCCAATATCTCTTCCATCCATCACCACTCCTTTTCTCTCGCCATACATCCTGAGTATTTTGTCAACAAACTCCCTCACATGTGGAAGAGCTGCAATGAAACTTACCTTGCCGGAGACCTCAAGCCCTCTTACCTCTCTCTCTATCAACTCTCCATTCAGATACAGTTCACTTCGGCCATCACATGCGTTGGTACGGAACTCAAGATTAATAAAGTCATAAGCCTTGTCAAGCGCCTCCGTATCTATTTTATTGCAGGAGTCTATTAATTTTTTCCTTATAGCATATAATGTCACCCCCCTGTAGAGTGCACCCGTATCTACATATATCAATCCGTATTTTGCTGCAATAATCTTTGCGAAACTGCTTTTACCAGTGGAAGAGTGGCCGTCTATGGCTATAATGATTTTTGGAATTTTCATGCTCATTTAATAAAGACAAACATACACAAAAAAGGATTATCTTTGTGAAAATAATATTGATGAAAGTTGCTATTCTTGACTTGGGAACCCATGTTTTCAACTTACTGACAGCCGATATATCCGACGGAAAATGCAAGATAGAACGAGTTGTCAAAATACCTTCTTTCATAGGATCAGGAGGCTTCTCAAGCGGCTTGCTGAGCCTTCAGACAATCGAATCTTCTGTTGAGGTATTTGGAGAATTGATGAAAGAGGTGAAAAACTCAGGAGGAGCAGACCTTATAAAGGCATTTGCAACATCAGCTATACGAGACGCAAGAAACGGGCAGGATTTTATAAAAATTATAAGTCAGAGATTTGGCGTGGAGGTTGAGACAATATCTGGAGACAGAGAGGCAGAGCTCACATACAAGGGTATCAGAGAGTCGGTTTTTCTGTATGACGAAAAAGTCCTTATGTGTGACATAGGTGGAGGCAGCAACGAACTGATTATTGCAGATAAAAACAAGATATACTGGAAAGAGAGCTTTAATCTCGGTGTTGTAAGATTAAGGGAACTTTTTAATCCGGAAGATCCTATAAAAGAGAGACAGGTTGAAGATATTGAAAGCTATCTGGAGAAGTCGCTATATAATTTATGGACAGCATGCAAGCAATACAAGCCGGTTTTCATGATTGGTTCATCAGGCTCTTTTGACACACTCAGGGAGTTGCTTTATACCGATGATGACAGCTCTTTACCAGCTAGGGAGTTGGATATGGAAAAACTAAGAAACCTGCACGAAATACTGCTCAAGTCAACCAGAGAGGAGAGGATGCAGATGCCGCGGATGACACCTTTCCGGGTAGACTATATGGTTCTTGGCAGTATATTTGTTCAACTGGTAATCAAGAGGTGCAATATTCAGGAGCTTTACCAGTCGTCATACTCGCTTAAGGAGGGGGGTATGACAGAAATTGCAGAGTCCATAAATAAAAAGCAAACATTTAAACTATGAAGTTACTTATAATCGATGATGAAAAAAGCATCAGGAATACATTGAAAGAGATATTCGAGTTCGAAGGGCACGAGGTGACACTCGCTGCAGATGGAGCAGAAGGGCTTGCTTTTGCCACGTCCAACAATTATGAGGTGATCTTTTCAGACATAAAAATGCCCAACATGGATGGAATGGAGCTTCTTGACAAGCTCAATGAAGCAAATGTTGAATCATCGGTTATAATGATATCCGGCCACGGATCTATTGATACTGCTGTTGAATGTATAAAAAAAGGAGCATTTGACTTTATACAGAAACCGCTGGACCTTAACAGGATTCTTATAACATTAAGAAACGCCACCGACAGGACCAATCTGGTTAAAGAGACAAGAAACCTTAAGAAAAGAGTTGCAAAAATTCCCGAAATTGTAGGAGTATCATCTGCCATAATGAAAATCAAGGATATGATAGACAGAGTGGCCCCTACAGATGCAAGGGTTCTTATAACAGGCTCCAATGGTACCGGAAAGGAACTGGTCGCAAGGTGGCTCCATGAAAAGAGCAGCAGGAACACAATGCCTTTTATCGAAGTCAATTGTGCTGCTATTCCGGGAGAACTTATTGAAAGTGAACTTTTCGGACATGAGAAAGGGGCGTTCACATCTGCCGTGAAACAACACAAAGGCAAGTTTGAACAGGCCGACGGCGGTACACTTTTCATGGATGAGATTGGCGACATGAGTCTTGCTGCACAGGCTAAGGTATTGAGAGTGCTACAGGAAAACAAGCTCAGCAGGGTTGGGAGCGACAAGGATATCAACGTAAAGGTAAGAGTGATTGCTGCAACTAATAAAGATCTCGGAGAGGAGATTTCAAAAGGAACATTCAGAGAGGACTTGTTTCACAGGCTGAGCGTAATTATAATACATGTTCCGCCTTTAAGTGAGAGGACAGAAGATATTCCTCTTCTTGCAAGACATTTTATAGACCAGATTTGTGAGGAGAGTGGCATGTTACACAGATCCATAGATGATGAAGCTCTTACCGAACTTACCACATACAAGTGGACAGGAAACATAAGGGAACTAAGAAATGTTGTGGAGAGATTGCTGATACTGAGCAACAATGTAATAACAAAGGACGATGTTATCGCTTATGCAAAACCGGTCTTCAGGTAGCCTACTCTTTTTCTACCCTTAACTTCTGAATGAAATTTCCATCATCCTGTATCTTGACAAACAGAGTTACCCTGAACTTACTTCCCCCTGCGTTCAGATTGCCTATGGCATACTTCATTGGAGGTTTTCCACTTCTGTATGCAATAACGAAGCTTTTTGGTGAGTAATTGTTGAAGAACTCTTTTATGATCTGCTTTGCCTGAGCCTTACTGCAATCATTAACTGTACCAAGAATGTCAATCTCCATATTCTGGTCAAACCATGCAGATAATTTTTCAGAATCACCACTCTGAATATACTTTGCTATAGGCACAAAAACATCCTGCTCACTTTTAGTCTGAGCAGAAAGAGAAGAAAATGCGAAAAAAACAGCAGTCAAAGAAAATAATACAGATCTCATAACAATTTTATTTGTCGATAGATAAATTTCAGCAAAAATCAAGCCATAACCTTTTAACATAAAGTTAAAGAATTTCTGAAATATATCTTAAATTTGTAACAATGAAGATAATATTATTGCTTGTCGGAAAGACTGAATTCCCCTGGGTCAGGAGCGGAATTGAGCTCTATGAGGAGAGACTTAAGCATTACGTCAGTTATCAAAGAATTGAAATACAAGAGCTTAAAGCAACGTCAAGTCTTACCCGGCAACAAATTAAAGAGCGGGAGGGAGATGCAATAATGAAGTATTTAAAACCGAATGACGAATTGATTCTAATGGATGAGAGAGGAGAAGAGTTTACATCTGAGAGATTCGCTTCACAGATTGAGAAAAAAAGCATTCATGGTACAAAAAATGTAGTCTTCGCAATTGGAGGGGCATATGGTTTTTCGGATGATATTTATAAGAGAGCCAATGAAAAGATCTCCCTCTCAAAAATGACCTTTTCGCATCAGATGGTAAGAGTGATTTTTTTAGAACAACTTTACAGAGCATATACAATTATCAAAGGCGAACCATATCATCACAAATAAGGAATGAACAAACTTTTATTCTCATTAATCCGAAAAAGACCTGTCACACTCTGGATGCTGGCAATTCTGCTGATGATTGTCTCGTTTCTGGAATTCTCTTCATCAGATTCAATGGACAGGGAGGTTACCCGTCTTGAGAACAGAATCCACAAAAGACAACAGATACTTGAAGATTTTGTTATAAAGGCATCAGAGACTTCCGACACATTGTTCATCGATTTCAGTGATTTCCCTGAGGATATGATAATCTACAGGTATTACAATGACACTCTACAGTCATGGATGAACCAGCTTCCAATAGCAAATGACGATATTGATAAGTTTACTTTCGGTTACAGGATTAATCACCTTAACAGCAAAGTGGTTACTAATACTCCCTTGGCATATGTAGGTGTAATTGAACAGTATATGAGCCTTGGCTCTGCCTGGTATATTGTCAGGCAGTATAAAAAAGGCAACATGAGTATAGTTGCAGCACTTTTGATACAGACAGACTATCCTACAGAAAACAATGTGCTCAAAAGTGAAATCAACCCTCACTTCTCATTGCGGAGACAGCTATCCATTGTACCTGTAACATATGATGAATCATACGTTGTTCATGGTAAGGATGGAGGGGTGTTGTTTTCGGTTTTGAAGAATCTTCCAACTCAGAGTGGACAGTCAGGAGCACTGCTCAGATGGTTTGCAATGCTGCTTGCAATTATTGCCCTGTTCTCAAACCTGCAGATAAACAGAGGAGTGAAGGAGTTCTTTTTTGTATTTGGGGGGCTGGTAGTGATCAGGTTTCTAGCAATATACCAGTCTTCTCAGTCGCAGAGCGAATTCGAGCTTTTCTCCCCTAACTTGTATGCCCATTTCGGTCTCTTCAATTCACTGGCAGATCTCCTTATAACCAATATACTTATATTTTTGCTGATACTTGCTCTCTTTATGGTGCGCAAGAGCCTTGCACTGATTTTCCTGAGGTCGCGCATTAAAAAACGGAGATTACTTACAGCTATGTTTCTCCTTATTCCTGTACTCCTTATTCCTTATATCCAGATAACTCTTAAATCTGTCATCATTAACTCAAGCATTGTTCTGGAACTCTATAAGATTGACGAAATTTCCATATACTCCATTCTTGTTTATATCTCTTACGGGCTACTTTTCCTTGCACTGTTATTCTCTTTTCAACTTGTCCGTCCTATTCAGAACAAGAGAAGAAAGTACTCTTTCCTTAAAACGAAAAGCCTGTTCATTTACATATCAGTAATCTCACTCTATACGCTGGTAACTGTGAGTATGAACGGCTTTAAAAAAGAGCTTGACAGGAACAGGGTATGGACAACAATAATGTCGGTGGAGAGAGATCTTAACCTTGAGCTGCAACTGAAGGAGATAGAGACCACTATTGCAAAAGATCCATTTCTCAGACTCTGGGTCAATATTGAAGGTGAAGATGTTATTGTGAGCAACAGACTTAACGAGGCTTACTTCGGAAGTATATCGCAAAGGTATGACCTTCGGATAACTAAGTGTAAGAAAGGCGAATTACTTGACCGGGAAAACGATTCTCCACTTGTCGACTGTGAAGGTTTCTTTAATAATGAACTTGGAAACTACGGGATACCTCTTGTTGACGAATACTCCAGGTTCTTCTTTCTTAACAATTACAACGGAAGGGTAAGTTACCTGGGCGTATTTACATACCCTGGTTTTGGAAGCGGAGATATCAGATTATATATTGAACTCGATTCTAAGTTCATGAAGGAGACAATAGGATATCCTGCTGCACTACTCAATCATGTTCAGATAGATAATTTTAATATTCCGTTAAGTTACTCATATGGTAAATACTTGAATAATAGGTTAGTAACCTACAATGGAAAGTATAATTATCCAATTCTGGCTACACCCGACACATTAATTGGTTATTATGCTACCAGAAAAGACGGGTTTATCCATTTTACCAACAAAATCTCACCCGAGAACATGATGGTAATCAGCAGACCGGAGAGAAATATTTTTCCCTATTTTGTTACCTTTTCATATATATATCTGTTCTTTTCACTGCTGATTTTTGGAATCCTGAGGTTCAGAAGTGGAAGGTTATTCTATCAGTTGCCAAGAAACTCATTCAGGTGGAAGATTACAACACTGCTTCTGGCTTCACTGGTGGTAGCTCTGGTATCTATGGGAGCGGGCAGTATATGGTTCTCGATTAATTATTTTAATGAGAGCAACAGGTCTCAGATGGAGGACAAAATGAATTCAGTGCAGTCTACTCTCTCCTCTAATATCAGGTTTGTCCAACGTTACAACGACACAAGGTTCAACAAGACGGAACTGCTTAAGATAATGAACCGTCTATCCAACAACACACAGATAGACATAAATGTATATGCTTCAGATGGCACTCTTATAAGAACCACCCAACAAGAGGTTTTTGACCGGTTCCTTATTGGAAAGAGAATGAATCCAGAAGCTTACAAGCAGATTGTCCACAATAACAAAAAGCAATTCATCCATAAGGAGAACATAGCCCGGCTAACTTACAACTCGCTTTATGCACCACTGTACAACCAGGATGGTGTGCTTATAGCAATTGCAAACATCCCTTTCTTCTCCAAACAATCTGGTATGAGGGGTGACGCGTCAAGTATAATCGCGGCCATTATCAATATATATCTTCTTCTGCTTCTGGCTGCTATTTTTGGGGGCATGGCCCTGTCAAATTCTCTGTCAAAACCTTTGGCAGAGATAAGTAAAAAGATGGAATTGCTCGATATATCACGCAAACCTGAACATATTGACTATACCAACAAAGATGAACTAGGTATACTTGTGGCGGCTTATAACAAGATGGTGGATGACCTTGAGGAGAGTACAAGAATCCTGGCTCAGGGTGAGAGAGAACAGGCATGGAGAGAGATGGCAAGGCAGATTGCGCATGAGATAAAGAACCCGCTGACACCAATGAGACTTAGTATTCAGCATCTGATGAGGCTCAAAAGCCAGGGAATTGAGGATTGGCCAAAAAGATTCGATGCACTTGCAGGAACACTTATAGAACAGATTGACATCCTCTCAGAAGCCGCCGGTGAGTTCTCAAGCTTTTCGCGTTTCTATTCTGAGGATCTCACAAAGGTAGAAATCAACAATCTCATACGGGAGCAGATAGTTCTTTTCAATACGAGGGACAATATAACAATTTCATATGAGAGTGAGACCAGAGAGGCATGGACTTTGGCTAGAAAGACACAGCTGTCAAGAGTTTTTGTAAATCTTCTGTCAAATGCAGTGCAGGCTATTGAGAATCAGAGCAAAAGCAGAATATGTGTATCACTTAAGGTTGTCGATAATAACTACGAAGTCTCCTTTGAGGACGACGGCCCCGGGGTTGCAGATAATCTTACACATAAGCTGTTCAAACCAAACTTCACCACCAAGACAGGTGGTACAGGTCTGGGACTGGCAATATGCAGGAGCATAATGGAACAGAGCCAGGGCGAGATAAATTATGATATTTCTGAAAAGTTGGGAGGAGCCTGCTTTACATTAAAGCTACCGGTTTATCAAAACGGATAAAACTTATTTCTGACGCAGGAAAATCTGAATAGGGGTGCCTTTAAACTCAAAATGTTTTCGCAATTTATTTTCCAGGAACCTCTTATAGTCCTCTCTCACATATTGAGGCAGATTACAGAAAAACGCAAACGATGGTGCCGGAGTAGGGAGTTGAGTAATATATTTTATCTTAACATACTTGCCTTTTAATGCAGGAGGAGGGTAGTTCTCAATCTCAGGAAGCATAAGCTCGTTAAGCTTAGAAGTCTGGATTTTCCTCGACCTGTTTTCGTAAACCATTGCAGCTGCCTGAAGCACATCCAGAATTCTCTGCTTGTTTATAACAGATGTGAATACAATTGGCAGATCGTTGAAAGGAGCAATCTTCTGAAGTATCTCCTCAGTCATCTCCTTCATTGTGTTGGATGTTTTTCCCTCAATAATGTCCCATTTGTTGATTACAATAACACAACCCTTCTTGTTTTTGATAATCAGGTTGAATATTGCCATGTCCTGAGCTTCTACCCCTATAGAGGCATCAATCATCATTATGCAGACATCGGAATGTTCAATGGCCCTTACTGAGCGCATTACTGAATAAAACTCAAGATCTTCCCTCACCTTGTTGCGTTTTCTAAGACCGGCGGTGTCAACAAGCATGAAATCATATCCGAATTTGTTGTAACGAGTAGATATTGAATCTCTCGTAGTTCCAGCAACAGGGGTTACAATATTTCTCTCTTCACCCAGAAGTGCATTTGTAAGTGAAGATTTTCCAACATTGGGTTTTCCAACAATTGTAATGTGCGGAATATTTAGAGTCATATCCTCTGTATCCTCCTCAGGCAAGAGTTCCACTACTCTGTCCAGAAGGTCGCCTGTTCCGCTCCCACTGGCAGAAGATGTTGCAAAGGGCTCTCCAAGACCAAGTGAGTAAAAAGTATGCGTGTCATAGAACTTATCACCTGTATCAACCTTGTTGGCAACAAGAACCACAGGTTTTTTGCTTCTACGCAGTATATTTGCAATTGTTGAGTCAAAGTCTGTTATACCTGTCCCCACCTCGCACATAAACATAATTACATCTGCCTCTTCAATGGCAAGAAGTACCTGTTTACGAATCTCTTCTTCGAAGATATCATCGGAATTTACAGAATATCCTCCTGTATCTATAACTGAAAATTCCCGTCCACTCCATTCACAACGGCCATAATGACGGTCACGGGTAACACCTGAGACCTCATCTACAATTGCTTGCCTCATTCCGACAAGACGGTTGAAAAGCGTAGATTTACCAACATTCGGACGACCTACAATAGCTACTATACTCATAAGGGCGGCAAAGATAACAAATTTTTGCGAGGAACACCTCTTTGTGGATCATACCTGAAACCGTTTCGCAAAGTCCCCCTCTTTCCCCATAATATTCTCTCTTCAGATTTTGCACACATAAGGCCAAGTTTTCTCATGTTTTTATTGTGCCCCACCTCTTTATCAGGAAACTGCCCGTTTTTCCTGAAAATAATATTAAAGGAGAGTAGAAACACACACATTGCTACTAAAGCAACTGATAATATGAAAAGTGACATTTTAAAAAGGTCTAATTTTAAATTAATGAACAATCAATCAGATAAATTCACACACTTGTCAAAGGGAAGAAGCGGGTGATTTCCAACCTGAATCATCTGAGGAAGCTGATAACCCTTAAACGCAGATGCGCTGTTAAGTTGTTGTATCCTGTTAAGCAGTACCCTGTCTGTTCCGGAACCTGTCAACTCTTCGGGAGTCATTCCCTTTTCATAAAGTGAATGCAAAATTGGATCCAGAATATCGTAAAGGGGTAATGTGTCACTATCTTTCTGGCCGGCACTCAATTCTGCAGAAGGGGCCTTGGTAAGTGTGGAATTAGGAATAACAGTTTTTATGCTGTTTATGTAATGTGCCAGATTGTATACGTCAACCTTGTAAACATCTGCTATTACCATTATTGCTCCACAAAGGTCACCATACAGTGTGCCGTACCCCATTGCCAGCTCACTCTTGTTAGAGGTGTTCAGCAGCAGTGCCCCTGTCTGATTTGAATAGGACATAAGAATATTTGCCCTGATTCTGGCCTGCAGGTTCTCCACTGTCAGTTTTTTTGTCTCTTCACAAAACAGAGAGTCAAGCTCTCTTATAAATTTATTGAATATTCCCTCAATTGGCACAATGCTGTATGAGATGCCGAGATTGTCACCAAGCTCAACGGCATCAGTAACGGAGTGCATTGTTGAAAATGGTGATGGCATTATCAATCCGTGAACGTTTTTGGCACCCAGTGCATCTGCAGAGATTGCTGCTACTACGGCAGAATCAATACCTCCAGAAATGCCCAGGACACCCTTCTCTTTACCGGCTTCCTTAAAGAACCGACGGAGTGTCTTTACGATTTTCTCGTAAACGAGATCTGTTGGAATGTCAATAAGCATGATTAAAATACAAAGCTTGAGCTGATAGATTTATAATTATAGACTTTGTCAATTACATCTGCAAAAATCTCTGCTACCGATAGTACCTTGATTTTGCTTCTGTCCAGATTAGGATCTGTACTAAGTGGAATTGTATCGGAGATTATTACCTCTGTAAGATGAGATTTTGCGATTCTGTCATAGGCAGGACCTGAAAGTACAGCATGTGTGGCAAGGGCCCTTACGCTTATTGCCCCTTTTTCCATAAGCATGTCGGCAGCCTTTGAAATTGTTCCGGCAGTATCTATCATGTCGTCAATTATGACAATGTTCTTTCCCTCAACATCCCCTATTGCGGTCATGGATCCAACTACATTTGCCTTCTCGCGTGACTTGTGACATATAATAAGCGGACAACCAAGAATCCTGGAATATGCATTTGCTCTTTTTGCTCCACCCATGTCAGGTGCCGCGATTGACATGTTCTCAAGTTTGAGGTCACGCAGATATGGAAGGAATATAGAACTGGCATATATATGGTCCACCGGGAAATCAAAGAATCCCTGAATCTGGTCGGCATGAAGGTCGGCAGTCATAACCCTGTCACATCCGGCAGCAGCAAGTAGGTTGGCAACCAGTTTGGCCCCTATTGGTACCCTTGGCCTGTCTTTTCTGTCCTGACGTGCCCATCCGAAATATGGGATTATAGCATTTACCTTGTATGCAGATGCCCTTCGGGCAGCATCAATCATAAGAAGAAGTTCAAACATGTTATCCACTGGCGGAAAGGTAGATTGAACAATAAACACGGTAGCTCCTCTGACGCTCTCTTCAAAAGCGGGCTGGAACTCACCGTCGCTGAATACCGTAACTGTAGATTTGCCTAGTTCCAGATTAAGAGCAGCCGCTATCTTCTCGGCTAAATACCTGGAATTACGGCAAGAAAAAATCTGTATCTTATGATTATGGTCCATGATTGTGATGTTTTATTATTTTAAAAGCATTTCTATATAATCAAGAATCTCCTCTCTTCCTTTACCACTCTCAGTTGAGCTTAAAAAAACAGGGGGAAGTTCATCCCAATGTTCCATAAGGGAATCGCGATTCTTTTTTATCTGAGTTTCCAGAGCAGAGTTACTAAGCTTGTCGCACTTTGTGAAAATAATTGAAAAAGGAACTCCGGCATCGCCGAGTTCCATTATAAATTGGAGGTCAATATCCTGGAGGTCAAGCCTGGAGTCCAGTAAAACGAACAAATTTACAAGGTCTTCCGAGCCATTGATGTAGCCTCTTATTATTTCAACAAGAACTGCCTTGTCACTCTTGGATCGTTTGGCATAGCCGTAACCGGGAAGATCTACCAGATACCATGAGTTGTTTATCAAAAAATGGTTTATAAGCTGGGTTTTGCCGGGTTTGGATGAAGTGTGTGCCAATTGGCCATGCCTGCATAAAGCGTTGATAAGAGAAGACTTACCAACATTTGACCTGCCGATAAAAGCAAATTCCGGGAGTCTTGCTTTAGGTTTGTCCTTAAGAAAGCGACAGCTTCCGGAAAATATGGCTTGAGTAATCTTCATATAAAAATTCTGACGGGCAAAGGTACAATATTATGCGTATATTTGTATGGATAGTTTCATAAAAAAAAATTAAAATGGGAGTTGAGGCGCAGATGACCCTTTGTCAGCTACAGGAACAGATAAAGGTGTCAATAGAGAGCAAGAACAACGCAAAGTACTGGATAAGAGCAGAAATAAGTGAGATAAAAAACAACTTTGCAGGTCACTGCTATCTGGATCTCGTGGACAGGCCCGCCGGAGGAGACACTGTTACGGCAAAGGCACAGGCAATTATCTGGGCCAACACCTACAGGCTTATCAGGCCGTACTTCCAAACAACAGCCGGACAGCCACTCACTAAAGGAATGCATATTCTCATATGTGTCCAGGTTCAGTATTCTGCACTTTACGGGCTGAGTCTTATTATCATGGATATTGATCCTGCTTTTACAGTGGGAGAACAAGAACTTGAACGGCAAAAAACCATATTAAGGCTAAAAAGTGAGGGAATGTTTGAGATGAACAGTACTCTTGAACTGCCGCTGCTGCCCAAGAGACTTGCGATAATATCGTCGGATCAGGCTGCCGGATACAGAGATTTCATCAATCATCTACATTTGAACGAATACGGCTTCAAATTCAGAACAGAGCTCTTTAACGCACCAATGCAGGGCAACATCGCGCCTGAAGGAATCATTGAGACTATGGACAAAGTGGCCGGGAGATCAGATGAATTTGATATCCTGTTAATACTCAGAGGTGGTGGCTCAGCACAGGATCTGGCATGTTTTGACGACTACAATCTGGCCGCAAACATTGCACAGTTCCCTTTGCCGGTAATCACAGGAATAGGTCACGACCACGACTATCACATAGCAGACATGGTGGCACACACATCTGTAAAAACCCCGACAGCTCTTGCAGATTTAATACTGGATATTTTTGTGAAAGAGGATCAGCAGATAATTTTTTTATCAAGGAGACTTTCGTTATCTTTACATACGAGGCTGGTGAATGAGTCGAATAATTTAAAATCAGTAACAAACAGGTTGTTGAATTCATACAAAGCCGGTATACAGCTTAACCATCATAAGCTTCAAATGCTGGAACAGAGGGTAAGGTCAAACAATCCTTTGTTGCTTCTCACAAAGGGATACGCACTTGTCCTGAAGAAGGGGATTAAGATAAGCAATATCAGTCAGGTTGAGGTAGGAGAAGAGATAAGGCTCATTATGGACGGAGGAGCTTTAAGTTGTACAATAAATAAAAAGGAAGATGAAAGTAAAAGCTAAGACATATCAGGAAGCTCTGCAGGAGCTACAGGAGCTTGTTTTAAAGATAGAGGACCCGACATCAAATCTTGACACTATTTCACATGATGTGAAAAAGGCCATGGAGCTGGTGAAATACTGTCAGATTCAGTTAAGGTCGTACGAAGAAGATATTGAAAAACTAACAGAATAACTGATGCTATGGAAGAGTTGGACCTTTGGCTAAAAGATCCTTATCTGGAGCCATTTAAAGGAGATATTTTAAGACGATATCAAAAAATTGCCATAAAGAGTCAGGAGCTCTCTGGTTATGGCAAACAACTCACAACTGCCATAAATTCACATTTATATTATGGCATCCATAAGAACCGGACATCCTGGATATTCAGGGAGTGGGCACCAAATGCAACAGCAATCTATCTCATAGGAGACGTCAATAACTGGAAAAAACAGGATGAGTATGCTTTCATGCGGATAGATAACGGAAACTGGGAACTAGAAGTGCCGTTGGACAAATTCAGACACGGCGACCTTTTTAAGTGGAAGGTATTCTGGAACGGGGGAGAGGGTGAGAGAATGCCTGCATATTCTACAAGATGCATTCAGGACCCTCATACAAAACTTTTCTCGGCTCAGATATGGGATCCAAAACCATATAAATGGTTGAATACGACTAACCTGAATATAAAGAACCCACTTATATATGAGGCTCATATAGGAATGAGCTCAGAAGAGGCAGGGGTAGCTACCTATGAATCTTTCAGGATAAAAGTATTGCCAAGAATTGTCAGACTTGGTTACAACACGATTCAGCTAATGGCGGTTCAGGAACACCCGTATTACGGATCTTTCGGATACCAGGTTTCAAATTTTTTTGCGGCCAGTTCCAGGTTCGGGACACCAGAAGAGTTAAAAAGGCTTATAGATGAAGCACATACGCAAGGAATTGCCGTTGTAATGGATATTGTTCATTCCCATTCGGTGAACAATTTGCTGGAGGGGTTATCACTACTTGACGGAACAGATTATCAGTACTTCCATGAAGGGGCAAGAGGCAATCACCCCACATGGACATCCAAATGCTTCAATTACGGGAAAAACGAGGTATTGCATTTTCTTCTTTCTAATTGCAAATACTGGCTCGAAGAGTATAAATTTGACGGATTCCGGTTTGACGGTATCACCAGTATGATTTACCACGACCACGGGCTTGGCAAGGATTTTACAGATTATTCATGCTATTTTGACGGTAATCAGGACGAAGATGCACTGGTATACCTGGCTTTGGCAAATCAGCTCATTAAGGAGGTCAATCCATTCGCAATTTCAATTGCCGAAGATGTAAGCGGAATGCCCGGCCTTGCTGCTCCGGTAAGGGAGGGTGGATTCGGATTCGATTACAGGATGAGCATGGGGGTGGCTGACCACTGGATAAAATGGATAAAAGAGCTTAAAGACGAAGAGTGGAACGTAGGAGAGATGTTCTGGGAACTTACCAATAAAAGGTCTGATGAGAAAACGATTAGTTACGCAGAGTGTCACGACCAGGCAATGGTTGGAGACAAAACCATAATATTCAGGCTTATGGACAAGGAGATGTACTTTTCTATGAGCCGGTTGACTGAAAATCTCATAATTGACCGAGGGATAGCGCTCCACAAAATGATACGTCTTGTAACAATTGCTACTGCAGGTGACGGATACCTCAACTTCATGGGTAACGAGTATGGTCATCCTGAGTGGATAGATTTTCCAAGAGAGGGTAACGGATGGTCGTTTTTCTATGCACGTAGGCAATGGTCGCTGGCCGATGATCCAAAATTAAAGTATAAATTCCTTCTTGATTTTGATATATCTATGATACAGATGATTAAGAAAAGTGAAATTTTTAGCGCCAAACCCGAATCATTATATCAGAACAACCAGAATCAGGTCCTTATCTTCTCCAGGGGAGAATATGTTTTCGCCTTCAATTTTAGTCCAAACAATTCATATACAGACTTCAGGTTCTATGCTCCCGCCGGGAAATATAAGATGGTCCTCAGTTCGGACTCATTGCTGTATGGAGGATTTGACAGGGTTTTAGAAAAAACAGACTATTTCACCTGTTTTTCAGACGGAGGGGACCAGCTATCTTTATACCTTCCCTGCAGAGCTGCGGTTGTCTTGAAAAAAGGGAAGTGATATTATTTCGTAACTTTTTTTTGTTATCTTGCAACGTTAATAATTTCGAATATGGCATACTTACAGTTTAATAAAGAGGAATTGGTTAACCTGGAGTATTCACTTAAACGTGAGGTGTTGTCTACAAACCATGCCGGAGGATATCTGAATACTACCATTGTAGGATGCAATACCAGAAAATACCACGGACTTCTGGTAGTGCCTGTAGCAAATTTTGGCGGAGACAAATTTGTACTACTATCCTCACTAGATGAAACACTTGTCCAGCACGGAAAAGAATTCAATCTTGGAATTCACAGATATGGAGACATATACGAACCAAGGGGTCACAAGTACATAAGGAATTTTGAGATTGACAAAGTTGCCGCCATAACATACAATGTAGGCGGAGTTGTTCTCAGAAAGGTTGTGATGTTATGCAATAATGAGGAGCAGGTACTTATTACCTACACTTTGCTTGAAGCACATTCGCCCACAATTATCAGGTTAAAGCCATTCCTTGCATTCAGGAACGCTCATACACTTTCAAAAGTAAATATTGGGGCAGATACAAAATACCGGGAAATTGAAAAAGGTAGAAGCTTCAGAATGTATGAGGGCTTTCCCGACCTTAACCTTCAGATGAATGTCAAAAGCGAATTTATCTCCAACCCCGACTGGTATTACAATATTGAGTACAATGAGGAGAGCAGGAGAGCATATGAGTCAAAGGAAGATCTCTTTGTACCGGGTTACTTCGAGTTGCCAATAAGAAAGGGTCAGACTATAATATTTTCTGCATCCACAAGGGAGGAGGATCCTGCAAAACTCTCCCTGAAATTTGCTCAGAGTATAAAAAGCAGGAGACACAGAGACAGTTTCGAAAGCTGCCTTCAGATAGCAGCCGATCAGTTTATTACTCAAGATGGTGAAGACACCAGTATATATGCAGGTTATCCATGGTTGGACAAAAACATGAGGGACACACTCATATCTCTGCCCGGTCTCACCTGGTATTCAACCGGAGATATATCCAGATTCAGGGATGTTTTAGATACGATTGTAAGAAATCGAGGCGAGTATCTTGTTAAGACAAATAAAAAAGCAGATGTGCCACTCTGGTTTTTCTGGACATTGCAGCAGTACGCAAAGGCATTGGGAGGCAGTTCCAAAGTGTGGAAAATATATATGGGGTTGCTTAAGGAGATTCTCAGCTCTTACAGAGATGGTAGCCGAACAAATGTAAGAATGCATGAAAACGGACTTCTATGGGCAGAGGAGAGAGGCGTTGCCACAAGCTGGATGGATGCATACGTAGGTGGAGTTCCGGTTACTGAGAGAGCCGGTTATCAGGTAGAGCTAAATTCTTTGTGGTACAATGCTATATGTTTTGTTCTTGAGATGGCTCCCAAAACCAGAGATATTGCATTTGTAAATGACTGGACAGAAATAAAAGAAAAAATCCGGAAGAATTTCATAAAAGCTTTCTGGATTGAATCAAAAGAGTATCTTGCCGACTACGTAGGTCCGGAAGGTCAGAACAAATATGTCCGTCCAAATCAGCTTTTCACTTGTGCCTTTGATTATTCTCCAATAAGCGATGAAATTAAATCTAAAGTACTTCAGAACGTAAAACAGGTTTTGCTTACAACAAGAGGCATAAGGACACTCTCACCAAGAAATCCTAATTACAAAGGTGAATACGATGGCGACCAGTATACCAGAGACATGGCTTATCATCAGGGAACCGCGAGAGTATGGCTGCTTCAGTTCTACATTGAGGCATCTCTGAAACTCTACGGAGCAGCGTTTTTAAATACAGCCACAGAATTGATAAATGCATTTGAGGAGGATCTGGCAGTACATTGCATAGGCTCAATCTCAGAAGTTTATGACGGTGACCCACCATATCAGCCACACGGATGTACATCCTATGCAAACTCTGTCTCAGCCATTCTGAGATCGATGAGATTAATTGAACAATATAAAAAGATTGAACAATGAGGGTATTGATGTTTGGATGGGAGTTTCCTCCACACATATCAGGAGGCTTGGGAACTGCCTGTTTTGGCCTTACTAAAGGTCTGGCAAACCATGGGGTGGAGGTGTTGTTTGTAATGCCCTCTGCTGAGGGAGATGAAGACCAGAGTTCGGTCAGAATAATAAATGCAAGTGAAGTTGTTGTTCAGGAGACTGTAAAAAACGTAAATGATTTCCTTGAGAAGGTGCAGTTTTTAAGAGTTGGGTCAAACCTTGTGCCATATCTTGATCCTGTCCAGTTTTCCAATATGGTAACCGAGCAGAAAGAGGGTCAGATAGAGGACTATAAACACTATTTTGGAGAAAAATACAAATTCTCAGGCAAATACGGAGCCAACCTTATGGAAGAGGTTGCAAGATATGCAATGGTTGCAGGAGAAATTGCACTCAAATATGATTTTGATGTAATTCACGCCCATGACTGGCTGACCTATCTTGCAGGAGTCGCAGCAAAAAAACTTACAGGCAAACCTCTTGTTGTACACATACATGCAACAGAGTTCGATAGAAGCGGAAGCAATATTAACACAGAGGTATATGAACTTGAGAAGTTAGGAATGAAAGAGGCCGACATGGTTATTGCCGTAAGCAACCTCACCAGAAATATTGTAATAAGCAAATACGGACTTCATCCGGACAAAGTAGTGACGGTACACAATGCCGTGGATTTTCAAGGTGTGGAAAGTATGGATGTATCAAGAGGAATAGATGACAAAATTGTAACATTTCTTGGCAGAATTACATTCCAGAAGGGACCAGAGTACTTCATTGAAGCAGCAAACAAGGTCCTTAAGAGGTACCCCGATGTCCGCTTTGTAATGGCAGGCAGTGGTGACCTTCTCAACCGCTCCATTAGAAGGGTTGCAAAACTTGGGATCTCAACCCGTTTTCATTTTACTGGTTTTTTAAAGGGGACAGATGTCCAGAGAATGTTTGCTTATTCAGATGTTTATGTAATGCCCTCTGTGTCTGAACCTTTTGGGATATCTCCTCTGGAGGCAATGAGGGCAAATGTTCCTACAATCATTTCAAAGCAGTCTGGGGTGGCAGAGGTTCTGAATCATGCAATAAAAGTGGATTTCTGGGATATTGATGCCATGGCAGATGCAATATATGCCTTACTCTCTTACCCCGCAATTTCTCAGATGGCTGTTAGAAATGGATTTGATGAGGTAAACTCGCTTAAGTGGGACAATGCGGCAGCAAGGGTAGCAGACATTTATGCAACTCTAATTAAAAAAGCGAAATTCTGAGAAAAAACATAAATTCAATTTATGATGAAAAAAACTATTTGCTTCTATTTTCAAGTACATCAACCGGACAGATTGAGAGTATACCGTTTTTTTGATATAGGGAAGGATTCTCATTATTATGACGATTTTGCAAATAAAACAATATTGAGAAGAGTAGCCGAAAGGTGCTATATGCCTGCAAACCAGCTGATGCTGGATCTGATACGGCAACACAAAGGTGCTTTCAAAATTGCTTACTCAATATCGGGTTCTGCACTTGATCAATTTGTAAGATATTCCCCTGAAGTAATAGATAGTTTTAAGGAACTTGCCAAAACCGGGTGCGTGGAATTTCTTGCCGAGACATATTCACACAGTCTGTCATCACTTATCTCTCCTGAAGAGTTTAAAGAACAGGTGATACAGCATTCAAATACCATTGAGCTTCTGTTTGGTAAGAAACCAAAGGTATTCAGGAACACGGAGCTGATCTATTCCGACAAAATTGGTGCAATGGTGGCAGACATGGGATTTTCGGCAATGCTTACAGAGGGAGCAAAGCACATTCTGGGATGGAAGAGTCCAAACTATGTTTATACAAACGCTATTAACCCAAGGCTAAAATTATTGCTCAAGAATTTCAATCTAAGCGACGACATAGCATTCAGGTTTTCTGACAGGTCATGGGCAAAATGGCCCCTCACATCGGACAAATATGTAACCTGGCTATCAAATTCACTGGAAAAAGATGAGGTTGTCAATCTTTTCATGGATTATGAAACATTTGGAGAGCATCAGAGTGCATCATCGGGTATTTTTCAGTTTCTCAAATATCTCCCCGAGGCAATACTATCTAATTCCAACTTTGAATTCTGTACACCATCTGAGGTTAGTGTAAAACATCAGCCGGTGGCTCCACTTCATGTACCATTTGCAATTTCATGGGCAGATGAGGAGAGAGATACAAGCGCATGGCTAGGGAATGAACTTCAGAACGAAGCATTCAATAAAATATATTCTGCTGAAAAAAAGGTTAAGGCATCCAACAATGCCTCTCTATTGGCCGACTTCAGAAAACTTCAGGAGAGCGACCATTTTTACTATATGTGTACGAAGTTTTTCTCAGATGGAGCCGTGCACAATTACTTCAATCCATATGATACTCCTTACGAAGCATTTATCAACTACATGAATGTGGTAAGCGATTTTCTGATAAGAGTAGACAAGACAGTTCCTGAAAAAGAGGTTGAAACTGGAACAATAATTGCAGAAAAGACAAAACCTAAGAATAAATCTAAAAAATAAAAAATGTCAGAGAAAACGATGGTGTCTCCAGATTGCCTTTTTGAGGTAAGCTGGGAGGTGTGCAATAAGGTAGGAGGTATTCATACGGTTATAGCCACAAAGGCATTAAACTTAGCAAAAGAGTTAAAAAACAACCATATACTAATAGGCCCCGATGTCTGGAGAGATATTGAACAGAACCCGGAATTCATAGAAGACGCAGGTTTACTCAGAGCATGGAGGATCCAGGCAGCAGAAGAGGGGCTGAGGATAAGGGTGGGCAGATGGAATGTTGCCGGTACACCAATCGCTGTTTTAGTTGATTTCAGCTCTTACATCACTAAAAAAGATGATATCCTTACTGAATTCTGGACAAAATACAAACTAGATTCAATCAGCGGTCAGTGGGACTATGTGGAATCGGCCCTTTTCGGATATGCAACCGGAAAAGTCATTGAGAGTTATGTGAGATTTAATCTTTCACCCGGACAAAAGGCAGTGGCACAGTTCCACGAATGGATGACAGGGGCCGGCATTCTCTATCTGAATTCGATTAACCTGCCTGTTGCAACTGTATTTACAACGCATGCAACCGTCCTTGGACGTTCGCTGGCAAGCAATAACAATCCTCTTTACGGTTCGATGATGCAATATAATCCTGACGAGAAGGCCAAAGAGTTCAATGTTATGGCAAAACACTCACTGGAAAAACTTGCAGCAGGCACAAGCGATGTCTTTACAACCGTAAGTGACATTACAGCAAGAGAGTGCAAATATTTCCTTGGCAGAGAGGTAGATATTGTAACCCCAAACGGGTTTGAGAACAGTTTTACACCAAAAGAAGATGAGTATCAGAAATTTCATGACTATGCCAGAAAACGACTTCTGGAGATGGCCTCTGTAATGTCCGGATGCGCAATACAGGATGATGCAGTTATTGTTGGAATAAGTGGCAGATATGAGTACAAAAACAAGGGGATTGATATTTTCCTTGACTCTCTTGGCAGGATAAACAACGACACCTCACTCACAAAAGAGGTTATCGCATATATCTTCGTACCTGCAGGGCATAACGGACCAAACAAGGAACTTGTCAATAAGATGAATTTCAAGTCGGACTATACAACAAATTGTACACATACACTTAACGATCCGGAGCTTGATCCGGTAATGAGAAAGATAAGGGAACTATACCTTTTCAACAAGAGTAGCGATAAAGTTAAAGTATTCTTTGTGCCATCCTATTTAAATGGCAACGATGGTATTTTCAATCTTACATACTACAATCTGCTGGTTGGTCTGGATCTTACAATTTTTCCTTCATATTATGAACCATGGGGCTACACACCTCTGGAAAGTCTTGCATTCAGGGTTCCAACAATAACTACAAGCCTTACAGGATTCGGATTGTGGGTTAATGACCATTACCATAAAAAACATCCGGCCATTGATATTATAGAAAGGAAAGACGATGGATATGAAAACGTAGTTCAGGAAGTAGCAGTTAAAATTGTGGAAATTTCCAGACTAACAGCTGTCAGTATGTCTGCCTATCGCGACAATGCAAGAGATATTTCAACAATTGCCCTGTGGGAGAATCAGATAATATATTATAAAGAAGCGTATTCACTGGCAATTGGAAAATTGTCATCAAATATTGGGTCATTTGCCTCTTTAACAGACGAAAAGGATCATGTAAGCTTTAGAATAGATGTCGCAAATAAACCTAACTGGGCAAGAATTTTAATAAACAAGCAGCTGCCGGAAAGACTCAAGGCACTTGATATCATATCCAGAAATCTGTGGTGGTGCTGGAACCAGGAGGCTATTGAAATATTCAAGCTTATAGATGAAGAGTTATGGAAATCCAGTCTGGGAAACCCCATATTGATGCTGGACAGGATTTCTGTTAAAAAATATCAGGAGCTGGAGAAGAATGAGAAGTTTTTAAGAAGGATGGACTCCCTGTTTGAACATTTTGAGGAGTACATGGATGGCAAAAACAAGATGAAAGGTCCAGGCATCGCATACTTCAGCATGGAATATGGTCTTGACAGGTCACTGAAGATTTATTCAGGAGGTCTTGGTGTTCTGGCAGGGGACTATCTAAAAGAGTCTAGTGATAAGATGGTACCTATGACAGGGATCGGCCTTCTTTACAGATATGGTTATTTTACACAGCTTCTGTCTGCACAGGGCGATCAGGTGGCACACTATGAGGCTCAGGACTTCATGAAGATTCCTGCGACACCTGTCAGAGATGAGGATGGCAACTGGACAACTGTTAGTATTGCACTTCCGGGCAGGAACCTGAATGCGCGTCTTTGGAGAGTAGATGTTGGAAGAACAGAGTTAATACTCATGGATACAGATTTTGAGGATAACTTGCCGGAAGACAGGTATGTAACCCACCATCTTTATGGAGGGGACCAGGAGAACCGACTCAAGCAGGAGCTTCTGCTGGGCATTGGTGGAATAAGGGCATTAATGGCTCTTAAGAGGAGATCAGATGTATTTCATTGTAACGAAGGCCATGCTGCATTCATTGGTCTGGAAAGATTAAGGGAGTTCATTCAACATGAGAATCTCTCTTTTGCCGAGGCTCTGGAGGTTGTAAGGTCATCTTCACTCTACACAACTCACACCCCTGTTCCTGCCGGACACGACTCTTTTCCTGAAGATTTGCTAAGAAGCTATATTGCACACTATCCGGAAAGATTAAAAATTTCATGGGAAATTCTAATGGCTCTGGGGAAGATTGACCCATCAAATCCATCGGAGAAATTTTCTATGAGCAACCTTGCTGCCAACCTCTCTCAGGAGGTTAACGGAGTAAGCTGGCTGCATGGAAAGGTAAGCCGGGAAATACTGTCACCGCTATGGCCGGGGTATCTTCCGGAAGAGTTGCATGTAAGTTATGTAACCAACGGGGTCCATTATTCAACCTGGACAGCACCTGAATGGAAAGATATTCATGCAGATGCCTTTGGCAGCGACTTTGCAACACACAATTACGACAAATCATGTTTTGAAGGTATATATCAGGTAGACGACAGCAGGATTTGGGCAGTAAGGAGTAAGCTCAGAACCAGACTCATAAAATTCGTCAAACATACACTTTCAGATCCTGCGACAAATACACATTATGCCCCACACCATCTGATTGCAATAAAGGAGGCACTAAGAGAAGATGTTCTCACAATAGGATTTGCCAGAAGATTTGCCACATACAAAAGGGCACATCTTATTTTCCGCGATCTGGACAGATTGGACAAAATTGTGAACAATCCTAACCAGCCTGTTCAGTTTTTGTTTGCCGGCAAGGCACACCCTGCCGATAAGGCGGGTCAGGACCTAATAAAGAGAATTGTAGAGGTCTCACTCATGCCAAGGTTTATAGGCAAGATTATGTTTATTCCGGGATACGATATGACTACAGCCAGGAACCTTGTTCAAGGGGTAGACGTATGGATGAACACTCCTACAAGGCCACTCGAGGCATCCGGCACAAGCGGTGAGAAAGCAGTAATGAATGGCGTGATGCACTTTTCAGTTTTAGACGGGTGGTGGGTAGAAGGATATAAGGAGGGTGCAGGTTGGGCGCTCCCTTTGGAAAGGACATACGAAGATCAGAACTTTCAGGATGAACTGGATGCTGCTACAATTTACAACATGCTGGAGAATGAGATAGCACCGTTGTTTTACAAGTTGCACCCGAAGGATGGATTACCTGTCGGTTGGATAGAAGTTATAAAGAATACAATAGCGAAAGTGGCGGCCAACTTTACAACCAACAGAATGATGACCGATTATCAGAAGCAGTTTTATAACCCACTCTCCGAAAGGAACATAGCCATACGTGCAAACGACTATGCAATGGCAAGGGAACTTGCATTCTGGAAAAAGAGGGTTCGCAGGGAGTGGCCTTTGATAGAGGTAAAAAGCTATATAAAGCCCGATAATTCTAAATCCGAAATATCTAAAGGGAATGAATATATAGCAGAAGTTGAACTTCAGATTGGAGATCTTAAACCGGAAGATATTGGAGTGGAGATGGTTTTTGCAGAGCAAGATAATAATAACCGTATGGTTATGCAGTTCAAGTATGAATTTGATTTTATCAGTTATTCAAGTGGAGTGGCAAAATTCAGATGCTCAATGCTTCCGGAAAACGCCGGAGTATACAATTTCGCCGGAAGAGTATATGCAAAGAACCCTAAACTCCCACACAGACAAGATTTTGATTTAATAAAATGGTTGTAGGCAGCACTGGATTTTTTGATGGTGTCCATAGGGGCCATCTGGCAGTAATAAACAAAGTTTGTTTACTTGCCCGTGAACAAGGGTGCAGATCTTTGGTCTTTACCTTCTGGCCACACCCAAGAGCAGTATTGCAGCAGGATGCGGCAAAATTCAGGTTACTCACTACACTAGAAGAAAAAAGGAACCTTTTAATCAATTATGGTATAGACGAGGTAGTTGTTTTGCCATTTGACAAAGATTTTGCGAATCAGACAACAAGAGAATTCTTCAAAAATTATCTTTCAGACAGATATCAGGTATCAACCTTAGTAGTTGGTTATGATCACCGTGTAGGATGCGATGTCAATCAGACACAGCAGGAGATGTTTGAAATAGCAAGAGAGTTGGGTATTAACCCTGTGAGAGTAGAAGAGGTCTCTGCCGATGACAAATATCCCAAAATAAGTTCTACAAAAATAAGGGAGCTTCTGCTTCAGGGAAATATTGAACAGGCAAATTCACTGCTAGGATATAGATATGGTCTTGAGGGTGTTGTAGTTGAGGGATTGAGAATTGGAAGGACCATTGGTTTTCCCACAGCAAACATCAGATTGTACGAACCTCTCAAGATTGTACCCGGCGATGGAGTGTATTCTGTTTGGGTAGATTACAGTGGCAAAACATACAGAGGCATTACTAACATAGGTACCCGTCCAACCATAGGTCAGGGAAACGAACGTTCAATTGAGACACATATCCTTGATTTTGATGAAGATATATACGGTTTGCCACTCAAAATAGAGTTTGCGGGAAAAATGAGGAATGAAAAACGATTTGAATCATTAGAAGACCTTAAAACCCAACTTTTCATTGACAGAGAGGATTCAAAAGCGTTTCTTGACAACGACGGAATTAAATTAAGATAGTTTTTTTATTCCAAATATAATTTATTACCTTTGTAACAAAGAGTCCTGTGCTACGCAGGATTCTTTTTAATTTTTCATATTATGTCAAAAATTAATTATTTAACTGCCGAGGGTTTAGAAAAACTAAAGGCCGAACATCATCAGCTTGTAAGCATAGAACGTCCTGGTATCTCAAGGCAGATAGCAGAAGCCAGAGATAAAGGAGATTTGTCTGAAAATGCAGAATACGACGCTGCAAAGGAAGCCCAGGGTCTTTTGGAAATGAAGATTGCAAAACTCGAAGATATGATTGCCAATGCAAGAATTATTGATGAGTCCAGGATAAATACAACTCATATCCAGATTATGAACAAGGTTAAACTTAAGAATCTTGTAAATAATTCTTTAGTTGAATACACACTTGTCGGGGAGTCAGAAGCAAATCTCAGAGAGGGCAAACTTGCTGCAGCAACCCCTATCGGAAAGGCTTTGATAGGCAAATCCAAAGGAGATGTTGTGGAGGTAAAGGTTCCGTCGGGGCTCATTAAATTTGAAATAATTGAAATTTCAAAATAGAGATGACAACAATATTTACCAGAATCGTAAATGGAGAGATACCATCTTACAAGGTAGCTGAAAATGACAGGTTCTATGCCTTTCTGGACATTAACCCTGTTGCAAAAGGTCACACACTGGTTATTCCCAAGGAGGAGATAGATTATATATTTGATATGGAAAACAAAGATCTTTCAGCTCTTTTTGCTTTTGCCCAGATTGTGGCAAGAGGTATTGAGGCTGCAATTCCATGCAAGAGAGTAGGAGTGGCTGTTCTTGGTCTTGAAGTCCCTCATGCTCATATACATCTCATTCCATTGAATAGTGAAGGCGACATGGACTTCAAAAAAAGCAAAATGAAACTGGATAGCCAGGAGATGATATCAATTGCTAATGCAATTTCTGCAAACATTAAATAATTAAAAAATGAAGAAGTTTTTCCTGACCGCTATTGTTGCAATTACAGCCTTTGCCTGTTCTACAGACAAAGCGACCATCAAGGGAATTATCGAAGGAACATCCAAGGGAGATCTTGTTTTGAAAGTTTTGGAGATAAACAACCAGAGAGTGATAGATACCATTGGAATTGAAGATGGTAAATTCGACTATGACCTAAAATTAAAAGATAAATCTCCAAATTTCTACTATCTCTATTACAATGATCGTAAAGTAGCATCTCTTATTATTCTGCCCGGAGATAATGTCAAACTTATAGCGGACACTCTGGGGAAAAAAATTCTGACAGAAGGTTCGGAAGAGACTAAATTACTCACTCAGATTGAGGGGGAGGCCCAAAGATTAAGAGAAAGGTTTGATTCGCTCGCAAATGTTCTTGAAAGTGCAATAACTGCCGGAGATGAGGTAAAGAGAACTTCATTGAACTATGAGCTGGGCTCTCTCTATGTAAAGCAGAAACAGAATTCCATAAAGCATCTATATACAAACCCAAATTCCATTACAAACATAATTCTTTTGTATCAGAAATTTCCTAATAACCTGCCAATTTTTGCCGACGTAAGAGATGTGCTTTTGTTCAAAAGAGTGTGCGATTCACTTGACTTAACATATCCCGGATCGGTATTTGTGGCAAGGCTTAAAGAGGAGATATCATACAGGGAGAAATCAGATATGTTCAATGCAAAAATACTTGATGCCTCAGAAACGGGGTTTCCCGATATTAAGCTGCCAGATGTAAAATCCAAAATCAGATCACTCTCGGAATTATCAGGAAAGGTAATAATACTGTCTTTCTGGAGCGTGACTGATGCCAACCAGAGGATGCTGAATCAGGATTTCCTGCAATTATATGACAAATATAAAAATAAGGGCTTGGAAATATTTCAGGTATCTGTAGATACCGACAAGACCGCATGGGCAAGAGCCGTTGATGAACAGATGCTCCCATGGATTAGTGTATGTGACGGGATGGGGTCTGGTTCGGCAGCAGTGACCACATACAACGTAACTAAAATTCCGGCACTTTTTGTAATTGACAAGAGTGGAACCATTGTTGCAAAGAATGTATTCAATTCAGAGCTGGACAAATTGCTATCAAGAATAGTAAAATAAGAGCAATATTAAAGAAAAAGAAAAGGGGCTGCTACAGTATCTTTTTTGTTACCCCGGCTACAAAGTCCTTTAGATAATATGGTTCGAAGTATGCAACATCCACAAAATCGCCCGCGAAATACTTTTTAAGAGCAGAAGCTACCATTCCTCTGGCATCTGCATCAATCAGCGAGAAATTGGCGTTTGGATTATTTACCATACTCATGAACTTACGGGCACCGTCTCCGGAAAAAATAACCGGTCCCTTAGATAATTCAGCTGAGAAACTCGATTCATCAAGGATTACTGCTTCCACAGCAGATAAAGGATTGCACGATGAGTCAAACTTAGCTGCATATACCTCCATTCTTCTTGCATCTATCATTGCAATAATAACAGATCCGGGTAAAACATCCCTTTCTCTGGTTGTGAGCCTGCCAAGCAGTTCAAGAGAGCTTACGGCAATTAACGGTTTATTTGCGCCATAGCATAAGCCTTTTGCAATCGATACGCCAACCCTGAGTCCTGTATATGAGCCCGGACCTTCGCTTACAACAACAGCATCACATCTGTCAATAGTAAGACCACCCTCTTCCAGAACTTCGTTAATAAGAAGAGCTATGACCCTGGCATGTGACTTTGCCTCTTTGATAACTCTGTAAGATATAATTCTCTCTCCGGCAGAGAGAGCTACTGAACACACCTCAGTGCTGGTTTCAATAAGCAGAAGATTCGGATTGGACATATTACTCAACCTTCTTCTCTTTTTCTTTTAATTTATCTTTGTCGTTTTCGATCTTAATTTTTTTGCCGCTTTTTAAAGTCTTGCTTATTGCGGCATAAGGACCCGTAACAACTATTTCACCATCAATAATGCCGGTAGTAACCTCTATGTTGTTAAGATCCTGAATTCCTGTTGTAATCTTTCTTACCTCGAGTGTGTCGCCTTTTATTACAAACACCTGTTCAACTGCTTCATTTGTACCAAGAGATTTTTTTACTGAGTCAGTCAAAAGATCAGCCCTTGTTGTAATTGCCTGAATAGGTAAAGAGAGTATGTTTTTCTTGGTTTCTGTCTGAATTGAAACAGATGCCGACATACCGGGTCTGAATGGATTTACACCGTCTTTGATAAGATCGGAATACGATTCGGGAAGAATATATACCCTTACTTCAAAATTTGTAACCTGCTCAAGTGCAGACCCTATGTTTTTTGCAGAGTTTGCAATCTGAGTAACCAATCCGGTGAATTTTCTGTTAGGGTAGGCGTCAACCTCAATTTTTGTAGTATCATTAGGCTTTATCCTTATTATGTCATTTTCGTTAACATCCACCAATACTTCCATCTCTTTAAAGTTGGCAATTCTCAACATTTCAGTTCCTGCCATCTGGCTTGTACCTACAACCCTTTCACCCCTCTCTACACTCATCTTGGAAATAATTCCACTCATTGGTGCATAAATTGTCGTTTTTACAAGATTCTCCTGAGCCTCTTTAAGACCTGCACTTGCACTTTTGACGTTGAATTCTGCAGCTTTAATCTGTTCTTTTGCTACCTGGTACTGAGAAAGAGCTGTTTCATATTCAGATTCGGAAATAGCTTTTTGTTCGTAAAGAGACTTGTTCCTCTGATAGTTAAGCTCTATTTGATTGTACTGAGCCAGTTGCTGGGTGAGTTGAGCCTTTATTGAGTTGAGAGAAGCTTCTGCTCTGTCTCTCATTGATATATATACGTCTTGTTTTATCTTTAGAATAAGGTCACCTCTTTTAATTGAATCACCCTCTTTAAAATTAAGTTCGATTATCTCTCCGGATACATCCGGGCTAATCTTAACCTCTACAACCGGTTTGATTTTTCCGTTTGCAGGAATTGCTTCAATTATTGTCTTTTTGCTGACGGTTTCTGTAGTAACAGATATGCGGTCCTTTTTATTGTTTGTTCCATAAACTATAAGAACAATAATCAGAACTGCGGCAAAAAGTAAAATCCATTTAGTGTTTTTCTTAATATTCATAATTTATAGAGTTATCTGGATTCCTTTGTAAAAATCCAGAATTTTTAATTGGAAGACATATTGATATTTAGACTGATAATACTCAGATTGTGCTTTGAAAAGATTTGCCTTTGCTACAGTGTAATCTGTCGCATTAAGAACTCCAAGGTCAAATTTCTGCTGAACGTAGCGGAAAGACTCTTCCATTGCTTTTACATTCTGAGAACTGGCTTTATACCTCTCAAAGTATCCAAGGGCATCGCTGTTTGCCTGCTGAATCTCTTTATAAAGCACCTGCTCTTTACTGCGGACTTCAATCTCTGAATTACGTACTCCCAGGCGGGCGTTTTTGATTGCTGTATTTGTCCTCCCGTTGTTGAAAACAGGAATACTGAGTCCAAAGCTTACTGAAGGGTTTCTGTTTTCGTTGAACTGATCGGAGAAGTTTGTTTCACGGCTGTCGCTGTAATATGTTCCGTAGCCTGCAGAAAAAGACAACGAAGGATAAACGCTCCCTTTGGCAATTGCCAGCTGAATATTTGAGTTTTGCAAGCCAAGCCTTGCACTCTTGATTTCCGGAAGGTCTTTGGAACGCTCAAAGAGATTATCAACCGATTCTCCGGCAAAGTCGACAATTATAAGGTCCAGATCTGGACTCTCAATATCAAAATCTGATTCTCCGGTCATATCGAGCAATTGTTTAAGGGCCAATATAGCATTGTTAACCTGATTCTTTGCATTTACAACCTGTACTCTTTCTGATGCAAGCTGAGACATAATCTCCAAAAGAGAACTATAGGCTATACTTCCTGCATCAACAAGTTTGCCAGTCCGCTCCACCTGCTGTTTGACGCTTTCCAGACTCTGGTTTGCAGTTTGCAGTATTGCCCTTGTAAGCAGAATCTGCAGGTACGCCCTTGATATCTCAACGGATATCTGATTCTTAATTCTGCCAACATTCTGTAAGGAAATCTCATATAAAACCTTTTTGCTTTTGAGGTCATTCTCTTTCTGAAACCCTTCAAATAGATTTATTGAGGCCCTCATAGAAGCACTTGTGCTTTGACTGAGCTTATTTTCAATAATTTGCAGATCCTGCATATTAACGGATCTACCCCAGTTCATACTGTGGCTGACGGATGCGTTAAAAGTGGGTATATACTGAAGCTTCGACTGCAGTACATTGTTAGCACTTTGTTCGACAACTATTTCCTGCTGTTTGATTGTCAGGTTATTATCCCATGCATATCTAATGCACTCCTCCAGACTCCACCTCTTCTGAGCAGAGAGGGCCAGTGGGATAAACAGGAGCAATAAAATTGGGAGTTTGTAAAAAATCTTCATAATTCACAAAGTTATATTTTTTTTGTTACAACCTCCCAATTTCCTGAAAATTATAAGATGATTCTATTGATATAACAACTTAGGATTCGACCGCATAGCATATAAGTTTGCACTTAGGAACTGGAATGCCCTCCATAATTTTCTCACTCCGTATCCAACGCCCATTCCTATGTATTCGGCAGCTGTGTAATCCCATCCTGCACCGGAACCTCCCGACACCATGCAGCTCTCTTTTAATGAAATTGCTTCCATCATGCTGCCTCCCATCCTACCTGGAACCCCTTCCTAAAACTGGGCCAGTATTTTTCTGCCTTTTCAGCAAGTTCTGCAATTTTCTCAAGGAGTATCCAAACCTCCCTCCATGATATTCCTCCCGATACGAGAAGCTCACCATCATCAAGAGTCTCTAACCCCCAATCTCTGTCCACGTACTCTTTCATAATAAATAAATGTTAAAAATTATCCTCAGTTAAGCATGAGGAGTTTGCCCAGAGTGTGCACCCTCTGTTTTTGTGTCTGCATTTTTCTTAATCCGTATTTGTCTGTCAGCATTATTAATACTGTTCTCGTTGTGTGTAATCATCAGAATCATTGTCCCACTCTCTTTGGCCTTAAGTACAGCATTACAAATAAGCTCTTCTGAGGAGCTGTCAAGCGATGAAGTGGCCTCATCAAGTATCAGTATTTTCGGCTTTCTGTAAAGTGCCCTTGCAATAGCAATTTTCTGTTGCTGCCCCCTGGAAAGAGAAGATCCACTCTCCCCAATGTGAGATTCAAAACCTAAAGGAAGCTTTTGAATGAAATCGAGAAGGCCAAGTTCATCACAAAGACCTATAATGTATTCATAATCCGGATCTGACTCCCCGGGAGCAATGTTGTCAATTAGTGTTCCTCCGAACAAATCAAGATTTTGAGGTACAATAGTAACCCATTGGCGCCAAAGCTCAAGGTTTATATGATTGATGTTGATTCCATCCAGAGAGATTATACCTTTAACCGGCATTTGCATCCTGAGAATAAGTGAGGCAATTGTGCTTTTCCCGCATCCACTCTCACCAGAAAGAGAAGTTATCATTCCACTTGTCAGCTCCATGTTGAATTCTTCAAGCAGTGGCTCCCTTCCCGGATAGCAAAAACTGAGATTTTCGATTTTAAGTGAGATGCTGCTCTCAGGTGATAAGACGACTCCTTCAAAACTTCGCTCAATCTCAAGGTCCATAATCTCAAAAAGCCTCTCTGCAGCAGTTAATCCTTCTCTTATGGAGACATTCAGCCCGGCGAGTGAAGTTAGTGGTGCCGAGAAGAGAGCAGTAATTGTATAGAAAGAGAATAGCTCCCCGGTACTTAGCGAAGATGATAGCACAAATGATCCGCCAACCCACAATACCATAAGAGATAATAATCTTGAAATGCTCTCCCCGGTTACTGATACGGCAATCCCTGTTTTACCAGCACTATTGAGCGATTCATTAAGTCTGGACAATTTGTCTTTTATCCTGCTTACAACAATGCTCTCCATCCCAAATTGCTTGATGCTACGTACAGCCCTCAAACCCTCAATCATAGAACTCTCAAACTGAGACGCATCCTCCATTATTTTTCTTTGCATCCTTCTGTTGAACCTGTCATAAGTGTAATATAACAACATATAAACAGGAATGAACGCAACTACCGCAAGAGCAAGCTTCCATAACATGGTAAATAGAAGTATGAATGAAAATATAAGAGTGAGAATACTTATGGTAAAACTTACAATCAGGTCCGACAGAAGTGTCCCAATCCGGAATGCATCATCCACCCTTGAGGTCAGCTCACCGGTTTTCCTGCTGTCGAAGAAGGACTGTGGCAACCTGAAGACATGCCGAAGATATGCGAGAATCAATTTTCTGTCTGTGTTAATAGACAATCTGAGTAGTGCCCTGGATTTGTATACCGATATTATCAAAGAGATAACAATAAGAACTGTCATGACTGTTGCAATAAGAAGCAGCATTCTGTTGTCCTTTTGAGGTAGTATATCGTCAATAATATATTTTATAAAAACAGAAGTGCTCAATGAAAATAGAATATACAAGACAGATGCACCCAGAATCTTAAAGTATTCACTTATATCTTTTCTTATTATTTTGATCAACCTTGAAAATACAGTAGCCCCGTCCCTTCCCTTGAGGAAGCATGAATCAGGTTCGGCAACAATAAGATATCCTGTCCATTCTTTATTAAACTCCTCCGGTACTATCTTGTTTATCCGGCCTTCTGCAGGATCCATCAGATAGAAATGATGTTTGGAAATTTTGTAAAGAACAACAAAATGCAACAGGCCACTCTCTTTTTTGAGAAGAAGAATAACAGGCTTGGGAACCTTATAAAGCGATGCCATCTTACCCTTGAATCCCTTGGCACACATGCCTATTTTGCCTGCAGCTTCAATTATCCCCCTTATTGTAGTGCCTTGTGAATTTGTTCCGCTGTACAACCTGATCTTTGCCAGTGGTACCTTTAACCCATAATAAGCAGCAACAGATGCCAGAGATGCCACACCGCAGTCACTTATATCATGTTGTCTGATGTTTACAGAAAACCCCATTTGCAATCCTCCCCTGAGCTTAATTAAAAATAAAGAAAGGGAGCATTAATCCAAACCCTACGTGATCTTACCTGCTCTCATAAAGATCATCACCTAACCGCAACCTGCTCCCTTTCAGAAACAAATTTATGCAGTAGTATGCAAATGAGGGCGTTAAATGGTAAAAAGGTGAATAAATTGCTGATTAAGGCATATGATTGTCAAATCAAAAAAAACGAGAGAAAAACAGAATCAGATATCTAAAGTTATTTCCTGCAAATTCTTCAGGTATGGGAATACTTTTGGAGCCAACCGCTCCAGGAACAGATAAACATCAGAATCAGCAAGACTTTTTTTAGGAAGGAAGCTCCAGATGGAATCGAAGGAATTTAAAATATAAATGACAATACTAAGAATAAATGCTGTCTTTATAATCGCAAAAATGACTCCAAGAATTTTGTCGAGCCATCCAAGAAGAGCAATTTTAATAATTCCAGATATGAAATGACCCAATAAAGTGACACCCAGGAGAACTGCAAGAAAAATAAGAGTGAAAGAGAGGATGTCTACAAAAGATGAGACAGTGTCAAGCCATATGTTAAGCTTTCCGCTGAGAAAGCTGGAGAAGTGATAACCGGCCCAGACACCAAGTATAAGGGCAATTAAACCTGCAAGCTGCCTTACAAAACCTTTTCGTATTCCTACTATGATTGCCGGTACAAAAAAGAGAAGTAAAATCAGATCTACGACGATAAGAGAGGTACCCATAATCAATTTTTTTCAAAAGTAGTGAATAATCGTATCTTTGCAAATTCAAAATTGAAACAACAATGAGGTTTGCCGAGTACAAGAATTTAGACCTAGTAGAGATAAATCGCTCTATATTAGAGAAATGGAATAAAGAAAACTGCTTTATCCAAACGGTTACACAGAGAGAAGGTGCGCAAAAATTTATCTTTCTGGAGGGTCCACCTTCTGCTAATGGCATGCCTGGTATACACCATGTTATGGCAAGAGCCCTAAAAGATGTATTTTGCAGGTATAAAACACAAAAAGGGTTTCTGGTTGAGAGAAAGGCAGGATGGGACACGCACGGTCTTCCGGTTGAGCTTGGAGTGGAAAAAATGCTGGGTATAACAAAGGAAGATATTGGCAAGACCATTTCTGTAGAAGAGTACAACGCCGCCTGTCGCAAGGAGGTTATGAAATATACTAAGGAGTGGGAGTCCCTCACAGAGCAGATTGGATACTGGGTAGATATGCAGAATCCGTACATCACTTATGACAACCGCTATATCGAAACTCTGTGGTACCTCTTGAAGGATATATACAAAAAAGGGTGGCTCTACAAGGGTTATTCAATACAACCCTTCTCACCCGCGGCAGGAACCGGCCTGAGTACACACGAACTCAATCAGCCCGGATGTTACAGAGACGTCAAGGACACAACATGCGTTGCTCAGTTTAAAATTATAAGAGATGAAAAATCTGAATTTATATTTAAAGGAGAAAATCTTAATTCAGAAGAGTTAAGTGCCCATTTTCTTGCATGGACCACAACTCCCTGGACACTGCCTTCCAATACCGCACTTTGCGTCGGCCCTAATATAAACTATATTAAGGTATTGTCATTCAACCCATATACACACCAGCCAACCATATATGTTCTGGCAGAAGAGTTGCTTTATGCACATTTCAATCAGAAAGCAGAAGAAATTGCTCTTGAGGATTATACCCCAGGCGACAAACTTATACCATTCAGGAAAACAGGAGGAAAGATCAAGGGAGAACAATTATGCGGAGTTGAATATGAACAGCTTATTCCATGGGTATATCCCGGAGAAAACAGTTTCAAGGTAATAGCAGGAGAGTTTGTAACAACTTCTGATGGTACCGGAATAGTACATATTGCTCCCACTTTTGGTGCGGATGACGACAGAGTAGCAAAAACCAACGGAGTCCCACCACTTATGGTAATGGATACAGATGGTCAGATGCAGGCAATGGTAGACAGAACAGGAAAATTTTACAAAACAGAGGACCTTGATCCAAATTTTTTGAAAGAAAAGGTAAATGTAAAACTCTATAAAGAATACGCAGGAAGATTTGTCAAAAACGCATACGACCCCACCTTAACAGAAAATGACACTACTCTTGACATCGATTTGTCGGTAATGCTCAAGCAACAAGGACTTGCCTTCCGCATAGAGAAGCATGTCCACTCTTATCCACATTGCTGGAGAACAGATAAACCAGTACTATACTATCCACTTGACTCGTGGTTTATAAAAACCACTGCAGTTCAGGACAGAATGATAGAACTCAACAAGACAATTAACTGGAAGCCGGAGGCAACAGGCAGCGGACGTTTTGGGAAATGGCTCGAAAACCTTCAGGACTGGAACCTTTCCAGAAGCAGATACTGGGGAACACCTCTTCCTATATGGAGAACAGAAGATGGTAAGGAGGAGATAATCATTGGCTCAGCAGCAGAACTTTACGAAGAGCTTGAGAAATCGGTCAAGGCAGGATACATGAGTTCCAATCCTCTTAAAGACAAAGGATTCGGGCCGGGTAACTACAGTGCTGAAAACTATGAAAAAATAGATCTTCACCGTCCATTTGTAGACAACTTCATACTTGTATCGCCAATGGGAAACAAAATGACCAGAGAGAGCGACCTTATTGATGTCTGGTTCGATTCAGGAGCAATGCCTTTCGCACAGATGGGGCTTGAAAAACTCGGGACAGAGGAGTTTGGACATACAGGTGATTTCATAGCAGAGGGGGTGGACCAGACAAGAGGATGGTTTTTTACCCTGCATGCCATTGCTACAATGGTTAGCGACAAGGTTGCATTTAAAACAGTCATATCAAACGGTCTTGTGCTCGATAAAGATGGCAACAAGATGAGTAAAAGGCTGGGCAATGCAGTTGATCCTTTCCTGTCGCTCAATGAATATGGAGCAGATGCCCTGCGCTGGTACATGCTTACAAACTCACAACCGTGGGATAACCTTAAATTTGACATAAGCGGAGTAGACGAAGTAAGGCGTAAATTTTTCGGTACACTGTACAATACATATTCGTTTTTTGCCCTTTATGCAAATGTGGACAATTTTACAAACAATTTGCCGCAGATACCGGTAAATGAACGTCCGGAGATTGACAGATGGATAATTTCACTACTTAACACTCTTGTCAAAGAGGTTGGCGATGCGTATGAAAACTATGATGTTACAGGAGCAGGCAGAAAGATCCAGGACTTTGTAGGTGACAATTTAAGCAACTGGTATGTCAGGCTCAACAGAAAAAGATTCTGGGGCGGAGATATGGATGCCGACAAGATTTCTGCATATCAGACACTTTACTCATGTCTCGAAAACATAGCCCTGCTATCTGCCCCAATAGCCCCTTTCTTTATGGACAGACTGTTTACAGACTTGAACAATGTTTCAGGAATACACAAAGAGGGCTCGGTACATCTGGCCTTAATTCCTTGTGCAGAGAATTCTGTAATTGACACAGAACTGGAGGAGAGAATGGAGTTGGCCCAGCGGGCATCATCTATGATATTGGCCCTTAGAAGAAAAGTAAGTATTAAGGTGCGACAGCCTCTTGCAAAAATCATGATACCTGTCCTGGATTCAAAGATACAGGAGCAGTTTGGATTGATAAAAGATCTTGTATTGGGAGAGGTTAATGTCAAAGAGGTAGAATACATCCACGATACAAAAGGGCTTATTACAAAAAAAATCAAACCAAACTTCAAGACTCTGGGTAAAAAATACGGGAAGCAGATGAAGGAGATTTCAAACGCATTTCTTAACTTTACACAAGAGCAGATTTCGGAAATTGAGGAACACGAAGTGTATATATTAAAAATGAATTCCGGAGATGTTGTTCTTAATGCAGAAGATGTGGAAATTACATCGGAAGATATGCCGGGATGGTTAGTTGCGGTAGATGGTAAGCTTACACTGGCATTGGATATTTCTGTTAGTGACGCTTTGAGAAAGGAGGGAGTTGCAAGGGAGTTGGTTAACAGAATCCAGAACCTGAGAAAAGATTGCAAGTTTGAAGTGACAGATAAGATACGGATATTTTTACAACCACTTTCTGAAATTACAGAAACCCTGCAGGAATACTCAGAATACATTTGCAACCAGACACTTGCTACAGAGATACTTACACAGGACGTTATTGAAGGTGCAGCATCTATAGAGTGGGATGAAGGTACAATAGATATAAAAGTTGAGAAATTGACTTGACAACAGATAATGGAGAACGACAAAAAATTTATGTTTGAGGCAATCACACTTGCTTCCAGAAATGCGTGTTCATCTACCGGAGGACCATTCGGGGCAGTTATTGTAAAAGAAGGGGAGATTGTCAGTTCGGCAGTCAACTCTGTAACAACCGACAATGATCCAACAGCACATGCAGAGGTAAACGCAATTAGAGCCGCATGCAAAAAACTCGGTACATTTGACCTAACCGGATGCACACTCTATTCAAGTTGTGAACCGTGCCCTATGTGTCTGTCAGCCGCTTACTGGGCTCACATTAGTAAAATTTTTTACGCAGCAGACAGAAATCAGGCAGAGAGAGCGGGATTCAGCGACGCTTTTATTTATGACCAGTTTGCCCTACCTTTGGGCGAACGCTCTATTCCTTTTGAGCAAATATTTAATAAAGAGGGAGTTGAGCCATTCGATCTTTGGATTGACAATGAAAGCAAAATTAAATATTAAATTATTCCTTGTATACAAATATTATTACCTTTACGTTTTTAATAAGAAAGAGATATGACAAAGAAAGGGAAACCAGAAGAAGAGGTTTTGGAAAAAGTCCGCTACAGCGATGAGGAGCTTCATATGTTTAAAGAGCTCATTCTTCAAAAGCTTGAGGCTGCAGAAATAGAGTATCAGCAACTTAAATCGGCTGTTACTCATAGCTCAAGCAATGACACAGAAGATACTTCGCCAACATTCAAGGTTTTGGAAGAGGGAGCATCTGCGTTGTCAAAAGAGGAAGCCGGACAACTGGCACAACGTCAGTTTAAGTTTATCCGCTCTCTTGAAGCTGCACTTATCCGCATAGAGAACAAGTCCTATGGAATATGTCGCGAAACAGGTAAACTGATACCAAAAGAGAGGTTGCTTATTGTGCCTCATGCTACTCTTAGCGTTGAAGCAAAAAACAAGAGAGATTAACTCTATGCAACTTTCTAAAGGAAAGAAAATCACCATATTAATAGTTGCGATTCTGTTAATTGACCAGATTGTAAAAATCTGGATCAAGACGCATATGACTCTTGGCGAGAGTATTCCTGTTTTCGGCAACTGGTTTCAGATTTATTTCATAGAAAACAATGGAATGGCATTTGGAATGCAGTTCGGTGGCACTATGGGAAAATTGGTACTCAGTCTGTTTCGTATAGCCCTCGCAGGTTTTATTGTATATTATATCAACAAACTTATAAAATCAGGCGCACCTGCCGGAGTTCTGGTAGGTGTTTCTCTGATTCTTGTAGGGGCCATAGGAAATATTTTTGACAGTCTCTTTTACGGACTCTTGTTTAGCGAATCAACTTTCACAGAAGTTGCCACAACTCTTCCTGCAGGCGGGGGATATGCACCATTTCTCTTTGGCAGGGTTGTAGATATGCTATATTTTCCCATCATAGATACTACACTTCCTGATTGGTTCCCGGTTTGGGGAGGAGAGAAGTTTGTGTTTTTCAGACCGATTTTCAATATTGCAGATTCATGTATAACAATAGGTGTAATATACATGATGCTGTTCGAGAGGAAGTTCTTTACTTCAACTTCTCCATCAGCTTCTGCCTAGAGAAGTGAATCCTGCTTTTTACAGTTCCAAGATGAAGCCCTAGTTCGTCAGCAATTTCCTGATACTTATAGCCGTTGTCGTGCATCTGGAAAGGAATCCTGAATTCAGGTTCCAGGCTGTTCACCACTTTATTCAGCTCCCTGAATCCAAAATCAGTTTCCGGACCAAGGTCTGCAGGTCTGTTGTTCAGGACATATTCATGAACATCAGAACTGAACATTGTCTGACGTTTTGCCCGTCTGCGATAGTCGTTAATAAAGGTATTCTTCATTATTGTATATACCCAGGCTTTGATATTCGTGTGCTCGTTGAATTTTTCCTGATTGTTAAGTGCTTTAAAGAATGTCTCTTGTACCAGGTCCTTGGCATCATCTCTGTTTGATGTAAGGCTATATGCATATCTGGAAAGATTTGTCTCAAGTTCCAGTATCTCTTTTTCGAATGTTATATTTTTCATATAGAAAAGTCTTATTGAAGTCAGTTTGTTTTATATTATAAATCGGGCGTCAAAATTTATGCCAGAATTTCTAAGTAAATATACCGAAAAATAAAACTTTAACGACAATAAATTTTTGGAGGTATTGAAAAATTAAATATCTTTGCAGCCCAATCCAAAGGAGAGATGGCAGAGTGGTCTAATGCGGCGGTCTTGAAAACCGTTGATCTGAAAGGGTCCTGGGGTTCGAATCCCTATCTCTCCGCAAACCAAAGAAAATCAGCTGTGCAACGCACAGCTTTTTTTACATTCCATACCAGCGCCAAGCTCGCTTGAGCGCTGGTATGGAATGTAAAAAACTGAGGTAGCAGGATTTTCTTTGGTTTAAGCCCCCCCCCCATCAGGGAACACCGACCACCAGGGAGGTAATCCCTGATCAAATTGAAATGTAGGTGAGGCGATAAATTTTATGCGTAACCACAATGCTAACAAGAAAAACTCCTTTAAAGTTTCCCATATGTCCAATAAAATCATGTTGAAATTTGATGTTGAGGAGGATTCAAAGTGTTCAAGAAGGTATGTGTCGGCATAATTTGCATACACATGGTTTTATATTCAACTGCAAATTAGGTATTTACTAACTGCTTTGCCAAAGCTTTTAGTAAATAATTTATTAATAGACGAATATGCATAGTCCTATTAGTATATGTTTGATTTATAAGCATGTAGAAACTCGCCTGATAATCAGCTTAATAGGTATATGCTTGAATATATGATATATATTGATGTTGCTACCAACGTAACGGTGATTTCCAGTCGTTGACAACGTACTTAAGTTGGCAATCCCGTTAACATTATAATTAGAGCTATCATAACCTGAAAATTATAAAAATTACTTTCTTTTATGCTGATTATATTGTACTTAACCATATGATAAACTTCAAAAACTCCCTTGAAGTTTTTCATTAGTTGGTTATCCTCTGTTATATATAAAATATTTTCAATCGACATTAAATTAAATTAATTTTATATCTGGTAGACAATGAGCTACATGCAAAAAACTTCAAGGGAGTTCTTCACTAGCCGTTTGAACCCCTTTAGCTACTCCACCTACTTTTCAATTTGATCAGTAATCCCTGAAATTTCCTTATTTATAGTCATAGAATAACAAGCGTTAAAAGACAAGTACACTCAAAATAGTAAGTGTCACTATATTAATTAGTTACTAAACATGAGTTTTGTGAAAATATTACCATTAATATATAACAACCTGTTATTCAATAAAAAATTTGCATAAAAAGCATGAAATAATTAATTTTGTGTGTTGATTAAAAAAATAATTACCTATATTTGCATATGTATAATGCAATACGTATATTTGCGCTAACAGATTATATGGAAAACATTAAAATTAATTACCTATATTTGCCAATCAAAAATTTTGTTTAACAAAAAGTATTTAACTAAAAATTAAAAATGAAAAGAAAAATCACATTCTTCGGTATTTGTGTGCTATTATGCACACTTGTGATCTCTTTGGGTTCTTGTCAAAAGGATTACTCGGGAGATATCGACCAGCTTAAAACTGACGTAGCAGCTAATAAAGTTGCTATTGCATCTTTAAATCAGGCTATCACTGCTGGCAAATTAGTAAAAACGGTTACCAATATCACAGGTGGTTATACGCTTACATTCTCGGACAACACATCTATCAACATCATGAATGGTACTAATGGTGCTGTTGGTGCAACTGGCCCTGCTGGTGCAACTGGCGCTGTTGGTGCTACAGGTGCTACTGGTGCTACTGGTGCAACAGGTGCTACTGGTGCAACAGGTGCAGCTGGTACTAATGGTGTTACTCCAACCCTAGGCGTTGACGTTGACGGATTCTGGACTGTTGCTTACGGTACTGCTGATCCTGTTCGTCTGAAAGATTCTGCCGGAAATGACATCAGAGCTAAATTGAATGATGCACTTACAGTTGTTGACGGTATGCTTGCAGTTGGTGGCGTTGCTACTACAGTTGAGATTCCTTCGATTGTTTTTGACTCAGTTAACAATAACCTGCTTGTAACTCTTAAAGATCCTACAACCGGAGCACTTACAGCTTACCATGTTCCACTGGCTGCAGATTTCTTGTTAGGAAATGATATGGTTAGCCTTGTATCTCCAATTGGAGTTACAACTGGTCTTATCAACTATGGTTTTGTACCTACAGACAACGCTGCTGGTTGGGCTGCTATGACAGTTGCCGGAACAGAAGCTGCTGCTGATGCTGCTATCGCTTTTGCGGGTGTTGCATACAACGATCTTCTTCGTTCATCAGGTAAACTTCCTGTTATTATCAATCCTGCACAGGTTTCTTTAGCTGGATATACTTTCAAGGTTATTAAACAAGATGGTACAGAATACAAAATTCAACCATCTTCTGTAACTGAAGGTTTTACCGGTTTGTTTGCTCAATTTGCTGCAGCACCATCAAATGGTCTTTACTCATTGAACTTTACTCCAACTCGTACATTAGCAGCTGATGCTGAAGATGATTTAGGTTATCCAGTTGTTGCTCCGGCTTATCCTCTTGGAGAAGCTCATCAACTAGCAGTTCGCGCTACTAAAGGCGGTCGTGAGATATTCTCAGGATTCCAATATGCGATTAAAGTTAGAAAGGATGTCAACACAAATGCTGCTATTAAAGCAGGTGTTCAGATTGGCCTTCTTGGACAACCAGAAGTGTTTGTACCAATAGGAACTACTAAAGATCTTCTAAGCTATTATGACAGAACAAATCCACTTCCTGTTGTTACTCTTACTAAGAATGATTTCTACAAGGTAGGTCTTGTACAACTTCCGGGTAACTCAGACGTTGAGCACCTAATAACTAAGCTTGATGGTACAGTTACTACAGGAACAAGTGCTTCTACAATCACAAATCTTAATGATAAACTGGTTCCTTTCACTGTTAAGACTTTTGACTGGATGGGCTTCTACAGAGAATCAAGAATTGACGTTACTTTCTATTCTGCTCTTAATACTGTAATTGCTCCTATTCCTTTCGCAACTCATACTCTTACTGCTTCTGCTTCTCCTGCTGACCAAAAGGAGATTATTCTTACATCTATGTTTACTACACTTGACGGTGTTGGTAAGACAGAACTTTGGAGAACAAATGCTACTAATGTAGAGGTTAGACTTTCTTATGGTACTCCTGCTGCCCGTATCCCTGGTGTTGCTTATGAATTCCTGGATGCAAACGGTGTTGTTATTCCTGCTGACGGTGGTAATATCTGGGGTGACCCACTGCTTACTACTCTTGCAAAAATACAAAGCGTTCGTAAGATCCGATTCACATATGACGAAACTGCAGCTCTTGCCGGAAGTTACACAGGTGTTCTTAGATTCACTGACCGTCGTGCATACGTAGATCCTGCTGACCTATTCACAGTTAGCCTACCATTTACAATTACTAACCCTGATATGTCAACTGAAATGGCTAATGCAATTTTACATAAAGCCAACACATTTGACGCTGCAACAGATAAGACTCTGATAGTTTACGGAACATTTGCTGACCTTGGTGGTACTGGCCAAACAGTTGCTGCTAATGCATACTATGATTTATACAGAGCATACCAAAATCTTGATGTTGTTCTTGGAGGTGCCGCACCAAAAGTAGCAGCTAACAAATGGAGATTCGTTAAGAAAGTTACTGTTCCTGCAGGTCCTGCAGCCAATCCTTTGACAACTTCTCCAGCTCTTGCTTTTGCAAATGCTGACAGATTTAACATTGTTACAGCTACTATGTACTCTGCAGTTCCTTACCAGATAAATCTGTTATACTACTACTTTGGCAACCCAAATAACTCAGTTGTACTTGAAACAATCACTGTATACTCTAAGAGTGAAGTTAAAGAAGGTGCTTTAGTTGCTATACCACAACTTCCTGCAACTGCTGTTCAAACTCTTCAGGTTGTTAATGGTGACCTTGCAACTACTAAGTCTGTTGGTGCATTCTTTAAGGTAAATGACTACTTAGGTGTTAACCTGAATGTATTCGGAGCAGTAAGAGACGTTAGAGCTGCTACAGTTACTTTGACCAATACTTCAGCTAACGCTCACTTAGTAAGCGTAACTCCTAACGGTAATGACTTTGACATTAAAGCTACTGCAGCTGTTGCTGAACTTCCACAGGCTTATGTTGATGTTACTCTTAAGTTGACTGTAACTGATCTATTCGCTCAGAAACTAGAACGTGACGTTGTTGTTAGAGTTATTAAACCATAATTACAACAGTTATATAATAATTGAGGAGCACCTTTCGGGGTGCTCCTTTTTTTTTACATGTACACCCGGCCATGAACAAATATTGGAGCATTGTGTTATTATTAAATATGTACAGCTAATTACATACTAAATGAAAAGGTTAATTATTCACCGAGAGGCTTTAAAGCGTTTTGAGACAGAAGAAGAGGGATTTATAGGATATGTTCAATATGAACTATATGAGGGAGGAATTGACCTTACACATACTATTGTACCAAAACAGATAGAAGGCAGAGGTGTGGCAGCAAGCATTGTCGCTTTTGTTCTGGATTACGCCAGGGAGAAAGGGCTAAGAGTTAAGCCATCATGCTCATATGTGAGGACCTATATCGAGAGGCACAAAGAACAGCTCAAAATAACATTAAATGATAGACTTTAATAATACTGAGGTTGCTTTCTCTATGAAAAGCAATGCAGACCTACGCAATGCATATCTTCTCTTTTCGACTATACAGAGTCCGGCAATAGTAAGGACGGCTAAAGGTGCAACAATGATAGCATTAAAGTTACAATTGCCACTGGCATGGGCCGTAAAACCAACATTGTATCGTCAGTTTGTAGGTGGAGAAACTCTTGAAGATTGCCTGAGGAATGTTAATATTCTGAACAATTATAATGTTAAGTCGGTGCTTGACTATTCGGCTGAAGGGGGTACAGAACTGGAGGATGTTCAAAAAGCATATGAGGAGACAATAAGATCAATAGAATTTGCTGCAGGAAGCCAAGCCATTGCCTATACTGTTTTTAAACCTACAGCAATGATTATTAACAGGGTGTTGGTGAAAGCATCAGAAAATTTTCCTTCACTCGGAGATATTGAAAAAGCAGAATATGACAATTTCAGGGAGAGAATATTTGCCTTGTGTGAAAAAGCATACAAAAGAAATGTAAGAATCCTTATAGATGCGGAACATTTTGCTTATCAGGAGCTAATAGACAGGATTGTAGAAGAGGCAATGAGGAGGTTCAACAAGGAGAGGGCTATAGTATTTCAGACCCTCCAGATGTACAGGAAAGACAGACTTGAATATCTTAAGTTTTTACATAATGATTCTTTAAAAGTCAATTATATACCGGGAATTAAGTTTGTCAGGGGTGCTTATATGGAGGATGAGCGGGCAAGGGCATACGAATTAAGTTATATCGATCCTATTCATCCGAATAAAGAATCCACCGACCAAAGCTATAATGAAGGTCTCAGATATGTAGTTGAGAATATTGATAATTTTGAATTGTTCAGCGGAACGCACAATTACGAGAGTAACCAGCTACTTGCCCAATTAATAGATGAAAAAGGGCTTAAGAGAGATGATAAAAGAATCTTCTTTTCACAATTATACGGGATGAGTGATAACATCTCATTTACACTGGCCAGGGAGGGCTTTAATGTATGTAAGTATATACCTTATGCTCCGGTTAACAAAGTGCTGCCATACCTTCTAAGACGTGCAGAAGAAAACACCTCAATGTCCGGCCAGACAGGCCGTGAGCTCCAGCTTATCAAAGCAGAGCTGGACCGCAGAAGAACAGGAAAGTAGGGTACCCTACCAGCCGAACGGGTGCTTGACCAGTTCCAGGCGGGCAAATGGATGATAATCACCTTTTAGTCCTATAGGAATGGCATTGCGGATATCATTTACAATCTGGATGGACGGGCGAGCATCTTCGATACCAAAACCCTCGCCATTCATGATTCTTTTGTATGATTCAGTATGCAGGTCTGCAAAACCATCGGTGAAATCAATCTCTTCTCCTCCCACATTAATTGAGCGATATATTCGCTGCCCACTCTCTTGTAGATCTTTAGGAAGGGTGTCAGAGTTTATGCTAAGGAAATAGCGAACGCGAGCCCTGTCGAATTCAAGGTATCCGGCAACTCTGTCATGAGTCTTTACGTGGACGATGTTTTGCTTGACATCGCCAAATATCCATTGAAACATGTCATAGAAATGAATACCAATATTTGTTGCTATACCGCCACTTTTTTGAGGGTTGCCCTTCCAGCTTGTATAAAACCAGCTGCCACGCGATGTGATATAGGTGAGATCCAGATCATAGATTTTATCTGCAGGACCTTCATCAATTGATTTCTTAAGGGCTAATATTATGTCGTGATAACGAAGTTGTAAAATAGTAAATACCCTGCATCCGCTCTCTTTTTCTGCAATTGCAAGTTCGTCCAGATTCTTGGGGTTCAGTACCATAGGTTTTTCTGTAATAACATTGGCACCAAGTTTAAGACCATAACGGACATGAGCATCGTGAAGATAGTCAGGAGTGCATACAGAAAGAAAACCAATACCTTTATTCGCGCTTTTTAACCTGGAAAGGTGACGGTCAAACAGTTCAAACTCGTTGAAATAAGCACAATCTGGGAAATAGCTGTCCATTAATCCCACACTGTCGAATGGGTCTATGGCTGCTATTAGATTGTTTCCGGAATTCTTAATGGCTTTTAAGTGGCGGGGTGCTATATAGCCGGCCACGCCCATTAATGCAAATTGTTTTACAGTTTCCAAATTATTATTATTTTATTTTTTCAACTAATTACCATCCAAAAGGGTGACGGGTTAATTCCTGTTTTGCGAATGGGTGATAATCACCCTTAAGCCCCACAGGAGCTGTATTTCTTATATCGTGAACTATTTGAATGCAATTTCTGGCCTCCTGAAGGCAAAACCCTTCACCAGCCAGTATTTTTCGGTAAGATTCTGTATGAAGTTCAGTAAATCCGTCAGAAAACTCTATCTCCTGACCCTCCATTAGCAATGACCTGTAGGTTCTTTTGCCTGTAAGCCTTACATCTGCAGGCAAAGTATCTACATTAATGCTTAAAAAATATCTTACACGTGCCTTCTCGAACTCCAAAAACCCTGCCACACGATCGTGTGAATAAACATGAACAATATTGTTTTTTACGGCACCGAACACCCATGACAACATGTCATAGAAATGTACCCCAATGTTGGTTGCAACGCCTCCACTTTTACGCGGGTCACCTTTCCAGCTAGTATAATACCAGTTTCCACGTGATGTGATATATGTGAGATCTACATCAAATATCTTGTCGGCAGGACTCTCTGCAACTCTCTTTTTAAGTGCAATAATAGCATCGTGAAGCCTGAGTTGCAATATATTATATACATGTCCCCCTGTCTCTTTCTCTACGTTTGTAAGTGAGTCAATGTTCCATGGATTGAGTACCAATGGCTTTTCGCATATTACATCGGCACCGGCTCTTAGCCCAAACCTTATATGTGCATCATGCAGATAGTTTGGAGTACATATAGAAACATAATCCAGCTTACCTTTAGGATAGACAGGATCTGAGTCTCCGGCTGAAAGAACTTTTCTCTTTTTTGCAATATGTCGCTCAAATAACTCGTATTCGGAATAAAAGGCACATTTAGGGAAAAAAGAATCGACAATACCCACACTGTCGAAAACATCGTATGCTGCAATGAGGTTGTTCCCTGTATCCTTTATGGCGCGCATATGTCGAGGAGCAATGTATCCTGCAGCACCAATCAACGCAAAATTTTTCACTACATATATTTTTTTAAGTGGCACAAAGATAAATAAAAAACGGCCTCAAAGTATATCCTCTGTACCAATTGGTATATATGGGCCATCTTTAGCTTCGAAAATTGCAGTTCCGTGTGCAATGACTTCCAGATTGTGAAAAACTCCGGCTGGAATTTCCAGTCCGTAGCTCCCGTCACATGGGTCAAGTAAATAGCTGTTGATTAATACTTTATTGTCGTCATAAAAAAACACCTTTATTGCTCCCCTCAGTACGATGTATGTCTCTGAAAAGTTTCTGTGCCTGTGCACAGGAATCACTGTACCCGGCTCGAGCGAATTAATCATCTTCTGAGCATTTGATTCATAGGAATCATGAAGGTTGAGATTCATTCTCAGACGGGGTGATTTTTTAGCCTGTTCGGTAATTTCGTCAAGAAGCTTGTTGTCTATAAGTGTCGCAGTAGATTTCATTTGTACATTTCATCGTAATAACGTTGGTAATCACCTGAGGTGACATTGTCAAGCCACTCCTGGTTCTCCAGGTACCATCTAACAGTACGCTCAATTCCCTCTTCGAACTGCAGTGAAGGTGACCATCCCAGCTCATTATGCAACTTGGTTGAGTCTATAGCATAACGAAGATCGTGCCCTGCCCTGTCTGTAACATAAGTGATAAGTGATTCCGATGAACCTTCCGGTCGTCCGAGAAACTTATCTACTACCTTAATCATAAGCTTTATAAGATCAATATTTTTCCATTCGTTAAATCCTCCAATGTTGTAAGTTTCGCCCTTACGCCCCTTATGAAATATCAGGTCAATTGCAGATGCATGGTCCTCTACATATAGCCAGTCCCTTACATTCTCGCCCTTTCCGTATACCGGAAGAGGTTTATTGTTACGGATGTTGTTGATAAAAAGCGGGATAAGTTTCTCCGGAAATTGGTAGCTCCCATAGTTGTTTGAACAGTTGGATATTTTGACAGGAAAGCCATATGTGTCGTAAAATGCCCGTACAAAGTGGTCCGAGGATGCTTTGGAGGCGGAGTAGGGAGAGTGAGGGTCGTACTTGGTAGTCTCAAGAAAAAAAGTTCCGTCATCTTTAAGCGAACCATATACTTCATCGGTAGATACATGATAGAAAAGCTTACCTTCGAAAGAACCCTCCCAGAACAGACGGGCGGTCTGCAGCAAGGATAGCGTGCCCATTACATTTGTTTGTGCAAAAGAGAAAGGATCTTTTATTGAACGGTCAACATGAGATTCTGCTGCAAGGTGTATAACTCCGTCAATATTATATTCTGCAAATAGTTTCTGAATAAAAATGAAATCACAAATATCGCCCTTGACAAATCTATAATTGGGACTATACTGAACATCCTTCAGGTTGGCAAGGTTGCCGGCATAAGTAAGCTTGTCCAGATTTATGATATTGTATTGCGGGTATTTGTTTACCATCAGGCGCACAAGGTGTGATCCGATAAATCCTGCGCCTCCTGTTATAAGTATGTTTTTCATTATTTTCGAATTATGATATTCAAGTATTATTTCTGAGCATCCATGTTCTTAAGACAATCTATTAGTGCTGTACGCCAGTGTCTTATCTCAATTCCAAATTCTTTCTTTATCTTGCTTTTATTTAAAACAGAGTACACGGGTCTTAAGGCCTTGGAAGGAAACATATCGCTGGTTACCGGCATTATCCCGCACTTTAAACCGGAATAGTTTACAATCTCGGTTGCAAAGTCGTACCAGGAACATACACCCTCGTTGGAAAAGTTATAAATTGCACTTACTCTCTCTTTGATTTGTGAACCGATAGTCACTATTACAGAAGCAAGATCTGCTGCGTTTGTGGGTGTGCCGGTCTGATCAAATACCACATTAAGTGTATCACGTTCCGAAGCCAGACGTAGTATTGTTTTAACAAAATTAGTACCGAAGCCTGAGTATAACCATGATGTGCGTAATATTACGTAACTACATCCGGAAGAAGCTATTGCATATTCGCCTGCAAGCTTTGTGCGCCCGTATACCGAATGGGGAGAGGTCTGGTCCCTTTCTGTATATGGGATGTTGCTTTTCCCGTTAAAAACATAATCTGTAGAGATGTGAATGAGTAGCGCCCCTGATTCCGAAGCGGCATCGGCCAGAATACCGGGAGCCTCCCCATTAATTTTTTGGGCTTTATCAACCTCATCTTCCGCTTTATCAACGGCAGTATAGGCAGCACAGTTTATAATCAGCCCGATTTTATTTGCGTTGACAAACTGTTTGACTGCGTCTGAATCACAAATATCAAGTTCTTCAATATCGGTATAGAATAACTGAGGGAAAACTGAAAGCAGAGCCTTTACATTACCTGCACCCGAATCGAAGTGTCTTTTTAGTTCCTTGCCAAGCTGACCGTTTACGCCCGTTACAAGGACGCCGGTAAGATTGCCAGTCATATTATCTGGGTCAATTGTCATTAATATAGTTTTTGGTTATAATCAAAAAGGGGAGCATCCATAAAAAATGGATGTTGTTTATCCTTTTCACTCAAAATTATATCGGAAGATGGTAAGCCCCAGTTTATGTTCAATATAGGGTCGTCCCACCGTATAGCGCGTTCAAATTCAGGAGCATACTTATTATCGGTCTTATACTGGACAATTGTCTGGTTGCTAAGGACAGAAAAACCATGAGCAAAGCCTTTGGGTATGAACAACTGTCTTTTATTGTCGGCGGATAGCTCCAAAGCTACATGCTTCCCAAATGTGGGGGAGCCTACTCTGATATCCACGGCTACATCCATTATACGACCAGATACGACCCTTAATAGCTTGGATTGGCAATGAGGCGACAGCTGGTAGTGCAGGCCACGCAAAACCCCGTAAAATGAGCTGGATTCGTTGTCCTGAATAAATTTTATGTTGCAAACCTCTTTTTCAAAAAATGAGGCGATGAACGACTCCATAAAGTAGCCGCGTGAATCGCCATGTACTTTTGGTTCGACAATAAAAACTTCTGGTATTTCTGTGGAAATGAATCTCATATTTAACGCTTTAGAAGATTTAAAAGATACTGCCCGTATTGATTCTTGATCATCGGCTGTGCTAGTTCTGTCAGCTTTTGACCGGATATCCATCCGTTGGCGTATGCGATCTCCTCCAGACAGGCTACCTTAAGACCCTGTCTTTTCTCAATAACCTCTACAAAAGTGGAGGCATCTGACAAAGAGTCGTGCGTTCCCGTGTCGAGCCATGCAAAACCGCGTCCCAGAAGCTGAACCTTAAGCTCTTCGTCTTTCAGGAACTCCTGATTGACAGTTGTAATCTCAAGTTCTCCACGTGCAGAGGGTTTTATTCTTTTTGCCACCTCAACTACCTTATTGGGATAGAAATAGAGGCCCACTACTGCATAATTGCTCCGTGGTTGCTGTGGTTTCTCCTCTAAGCTCAGGACTTTACCGTCAGAGTCAAATTCTGCAACGCCATATCTTTCGGGATCACTCACCCAGTAACCGAAAACTGTAGCATTCCTATCTTCTTCTGCTGTCCTTACGGCTTCCTTCAACATTCCGGAGAACGACTGACCATAAAAAATGTTATCACCAAGAACGAGGCAGGCAGAGTCGGTACCAATGAATTTTTCTCCAATGATGAAGGCCTGTGCCAGTCCGTCAGGCGACGGCTGTTCAGCATATTCAAGGCGCACCCCAAAGTCACTGCCGTCGCCCAGTAATCGGCGAAAGCCCGGCAGATCGTCCGGAGTGGAGATTATCAGTATCTCTCTGATTCCGGCAAGGAATAAGACAGAAATAGGATAATAAACCATCGGTTTATCATATATTGGTAGCAATTGCTTTGAGACGCCCTTGGTTATTGGGTATAGACGCGTTCCGGAACCTCCGGCCAGTACAATGCCTTTCATCGCTAAGATTTTAAAGAATATTCTTAGCAAATGTAGTAAATATTTCTACAAATAAAGGCAAGGCTGGCGATATGCCGGCCTTGCCATGAACAACTAAATAATAACAGTAATTATTTTGCCAGGTCCAATAAAACCGACTTGGTTTGCGGATTAGAAGGACGAATGGTCATGTTTTTATAAATCTTACCGTCCTTTCCAATCATTGTGAAATGTGGAATTCCGGTAATTTTATAGAACTTATGGATATCAGGATTTTTATCTCCGGCAAATAATTGGTAACCGGTCATTCCCATTTCTTTCACCATCTGTTTCCACTTATCTTTGTCCCTGTCCTGGTCGGTAGAGATGCAAATAACAACTATATCCTTATTATCTTTTAACTCCTCTTTCATTTTATTCATGTGAGGAATCTCTGCACGGCAAGGAGCGCACCAGGTTGCCCAGAAGTCCATATAGACAACTTTGCCCTTAAAGCTGCTTAGTGTTACCATTTTGCCATTAACGTCCTCAAGTGTAAAATCATATGCAGGAGCGTCGCTTCCAAACTGTTTTGCATCTGCAAGAATCTTCTCGACTTGAGCAATGAACCTCTCATTTGTTACATTGGCCTTAAATATCTCTATGGCGGCCCCTCTGTTTGCAGATGACTCATCTTTTAGATATTTATTGGTATAGTGATACATAAAATACTCTTTTACCTCTTTGTTTGTTATAGAGGTATTAAGATGGCTATAGGCGTTCATCAGGAACGATTTACTTGGATCCATCTTCTTAATCTTTTCATTCATAGAATATTCGGCAAAACTAATATAAGCCGGAATTCCCAAAAGGAAAGGGTCGTTCCACTCAATTTTTTCAAAAAGAGATTCCAGATGTGCCTTCCAGTCTGCCTCCTCCTTAAATTCGGTTAATTTATTTGTATTCATGTAAAACTGGGGCCACATGATAAAAAGTCCGTAGTTCGAGTATTTGTTATACTGCTCAACCTCTTTTTTGAACAATGGGGGAATATCGTTGTATGCCATACAGAAAATTTCGCTGAACCTCATCTTGGTAACCAGAGCATCTGACTGATACTTTTTATAGACGTGCCAAGGCATACTGAATATAATTGCGGGATCTCCAGGATAGACAAGAAAGCGCATATCCAGATAGTATTGTGTCTCTGGGCTGCCAATGAATTTTCCGGTTTTTGGCTGCGAACCAAAAGTAATGGTTATCTCTCGTCCGGGCTTGGCAATTATAGGAAGGGCGCAAACGCTGTAGTTTAAAGAGAGTTGTTTAACCTTATCCAGAGCTAGCTCTCCGGAAAATGTTCCATCCTCTTTTACCGGAAATACGGCAATTGTTCTGTTATTCTCTTTAACCTCCACCTCTTTGTCCTTACCGTTAAGCGGGGCGGTTCCCTTGAAGATTACCTTGTTTTGTGCAAAACCACATACGGTTATCAGTAACAGTAGAAGTGTAAATAATTTTTTTCGCATAATCTTGTTTTTTATTAATTGTTATTTAAGTTTCTAGTTTTTCCAGTGTGTACTCACAACTCTGCCACAAACATTTGTGTAGGCATTTTTAATGGAGAGTATACCATCTGTGGCAACGTTCATTTCGTATATGCTGCCGGTTCTGCCTGTAGATCCGGTAGTGCTTGTGCAAACATGCATTATCCTGGAACTTAGGACGGCTTCGTGCCAACGGATATTATCTACGCTTTTACCTGTTCCGAAGTCATATATCTCACGCTCCTGATTGAGGATACAGTCAAAAACATAGACCTTACTGCCAACTGCAAAATATATGTAGTCTTGCAACGAGTTTCCGGCGAAAGTTTTAGCTTCACGAATTTTGAACCCTGCAGGAATTGCAACCTTTTTAAGTGGAGTAACTGCTGCTTTGTTGGTCATATCAAATTTGAGATAGAAGTAGTTTCCGCTGCCATCTTTGAATATGGAATTGCAGTTGTATGTATTGCGCGCGCTTATAGTAAATTTGCCCCACACAAAATCCAGACCTACATTTGCAGGGTCAAATATACCGGTAGGTTTGGCTGCTGTTACCATTAGATTTGGTTTGGCATAATCTGCTATGTACATAAATTTCTTGTACTTGTTGTCGTAGAAGAGTTCACGCCCCAGCGCCTGGAACGAAACAGGAGCTATCTCATAGTCTCCGGGAAAGGCACTATAGAATTTTGTCTCAATACGGGTAGATACACCATCTATTGTTGTGTTGTAGTTGGCATCCCTATAGTAGAGCTTGTTATCTGCAGTAAGAAAGAGTTTTGAACCACTGGCCTGATAATCAGAGACAGAGCCATAGTACTCCTGAACCACAAACGCTTGCGGATTGGTTATTGTAAGATTGTCGTAGAAGAAATCCTTTAAGTCGAATAGCTTTTTAAAGGATGTACTGCTAATGTAGACTCCGCCTCTGGTGTCGTTGCAGAGTATTGCAACATAGTCGATAGGGGCCTGGTATGTATAGCAGATGGATACAGGGTTTGTGCCAACAGCCTCTCCGTTAATGTTGTCGTAAATATCCTGGTAAACTTTTCCGCTAACTCCGATGAATGTAACATTAGCTTTGCCATTGAGTTCACTCAGGGCTAGAAAGCCCCTTTGCAGTTCCGATGTGACTACAACATTGAATTCATATCTGTATCTCACTCCTGTGTTTTTATCATACACATTGTAAGAAACTTTATATGTTCCGGGGATTGTACTGACCAATATTTTCAGATTTCTTGTTTTGGCAAGAGTATCCGGAAAGTTGTAGGTATTCATTGAGTTGTAAATTGTCCACGAGTACTCAAGATCGGCTTCAGTTGCCGTAAGGGTCCTGTTCAAAGCTGGTGTAATCGTGAATGAGTCCAGCATTATTGCTACATAATTTGCCTCAATTCCAGATATCACCACATCATTTACTTCGTTATAGACATAGTTTCCGTCATCCTTGACACAAGAGAGGAAAAGTGCCGACAGAGATGTACAGACAATTAATATTTTTATGATTTTCATAACTTAAAACTTTTAAAAATGGTTTACTAGTTTAGAACCAAGGTAAAATACGTGCAGGTGGAACAAGGTCATTGTCCATCACAATGTTGTCTTTAAAGTAGGCATTACACTGCCATCCGAAATTTCTCCAGAGGTTCCGCTCAAGATTAAACGCTACAAGAGTCTCCGGGAATGGCCGTCCCATTATATCCATGCATATTGCGTGCTTTGTTCTTGAGTAAATTCCGAATACAGGAGCCAGAGTAGCATCCCAGATAGATGGTTTCATGAAGATGTTGGAGAACCTTATTCTCACACTTGATTTCTCCTTGAAGGCCACCAAAAGATTTTCACTCTCTACTATCTCCAGAGCCAGAACAAAGGCTCCCGAATTGAGATCGTTGTGCTTCTTTAAAATAATTGGCAGCTTATAATCAAATGTATTTACCCCGAACTCGTAATAAGGCTTTATTGCCTCAAAGTGGCTTCCAGATATTGCAGTTGTCTTCCCCTGAATCACTCTCACAACTACTTTTGATGGAGAGGTAAGCATGTTGCCAAGTAAACGAACATTCAGAAAAACAGTATCCTGCTCTCTGTTTTTGCCTATAAAAGAGTAAGTTACGCTATCTGCAGAAGAATTATAGTCAGAAAAATATACTGCATGTTCACCCGAATATAACCCCTGAATATCATTTTCGCAAGATGTTATCAATAAGCAAGAAATTATACCTATCAATAATGTAATTATCTTCTTCATATATTAAAGTTTTATAATATTTGCTGTTGTCTATATTAATTATTGAACTCCATCTCTTTGTCCGGAACAGGGAACACGTACTCTTTATTGTCAACCGGTGTGCCCCAGTAAGGGATGTTTCCGTAACTGTTTCTTTTATAAAAATAGAACAGTTGTCCTTCGCCAAGAAACTCTTTTACGTACTCCTTATGAATCTCATCTGAGAGATTCGCATTTGACTGCAGAGCGGGAAGTCCCCTGTTTGTGCGGATTGTGTTTAGGTAGGAGAGAGATTTCACGGGGTCGCTCACCATTGTGCACTCAGCTCCTATTAGATAGATCTCTGCCAGTTTAAGGACCGGGATTCCGGATAATGTATTGAACTTTGTGATATAGTTATCGTCTGTTTTGCTCATCCAGTCCAGATACCTCCAGTCTGATGCTCCCCCGCTTGATGTCTCATAAAGCTCCATAGTTCTCTGGATGCTCACCTTTAGGATGTTGTTATTGTTTGCAGTTGCGATATCGAAGTAATCGGTTACCTTGCTCTTCATATACGGATCCAGCACAATAAAAACTCCAAATATTCTCTCTCGTGAGTAGAAGTAATAGTAGAATTGGGTTTGCTGCGACCACGATATCTTTGTTTTTGCGTGGTCTGTTGTTATCTCATCTACATACCCAAGAGCCGCTACCTTATCTCCCATATATAGATTGAGTCTTGCAAGAAGAGCAGTTGCTGCATAGTAATTGAACCAGGCTTTCCTGTCTGCTACAGTGTATGAGAGAGAGGCGTCTACAGTCTCATCCACAGGCCCCATAAGGTCAAACTCTTTAAGCAGATCTCTTGCTGCGATAAGATCCTGTTTGATCCTGATGCAGACTGCATCTATTGACGAAAATGGAATCCTTATGTTTGTGAATTTATCTACATATGGGATTCCGGACAAATTTTTAGTTGCAGTATTATATGCCGGGGCGAACATCCTAAGCAGGTCGAAGTGCATAAATGCTCTCAGTGCCAAAGCTTCTCCCTTTACGCGGTTATAGTTGTTATCGGTAAAGATCTCTTTATCTGCATCTATATTGTCCAGAATAACATTACAATTTGCAATATTGTTGTACATAGAATTCCATATGTTTGTTATGATGCCCTTTGTAGCTGCCTCTTCGTATTTGTACTTTGAGGCGTTTGCATATTTGTGCAGAGGTGTGCTGGGAATGTTATTATAATATTGAGCAAGCACATCCATAAAGCCGTATGTAAGTTCCTGACCGTAGAGACGATCGTTTACCATTCCGATATACACTCCATTTAAAACATTTAAGTAACCACCTTCGGTTTTAAACAAATCCTCTTTTTTAAGAGAAGATTTTGGAGAGATGTCCAGCCATCCATTGCAGCTAGAAAGCAGCAAAACGGTTGACAGTGTGACAAATAATATTTTATTATATGTTTTCATATCGATATATTTTTTAGATGCCAATTTGAAATGTTAACGTAAAGCTTCTTGCAAACGGATAACTCAGGCCTCTCTCTTGTTTAACTGTTGAAATATTAAACACATCGTTGGCGTAAAAAATGATCTTAAGCCTCTGGAGCTTAAGTCTCTCAAGTTGTCTCTTTTCAAATTCATAAGATACATTGATTGAGTTCAGGCGGATGAAATTATCATCCTCAATAAAGCGTGAGGTTGGTTTAGTTACGCTCAGGTCAGCAATGTTTTTAAATCTGGAGATATCTCCCGGTACTTTCCACCTGCCTTCAAATACCCGGCGGTCTACGTTAAAATTAGGGTCAGCATTCTCTACTCTGTCTACCAGTGTCTGGTTGTAGGTCTGTCCTCCCAGACTGTAAAGCAGATAAAGATTGAGTTGCCACTGTTTGTAAATAAATTGTGTTCCAAGGTTCCCAAACAGGTCGGGGGTCATAGTTCCTCCTACAATCTGGTCTGCGGCGCTCCATGTGGTTGTGTATTCTCCGTTTAGCTTTTGGAACACCTCGCTTCCTGTTGCCGGATCTATCCCCATAGATGGAACCACCCAGATAGATTTCATATCCTGACCCTCAATAAAGCGTACTTTTGGTTTGCTTGTGACAATGGCATCTTGCTCAGTATTCCACGCATCCAATGAGTTGGATATCTTGAGCAGGGTGTTTTTATTATGAGCGGCGCTGCCGAACAGAGACCAGTACAGCCCGTTCGAGCTGTTGGAGATTATTCCGATATTAAGTTTGATCTCATATCCGCTATTCCTTACCTGCCCCAGGTTCTCTGTATAAGATGAGAACCCAAGAGAAGGTGGGAGGGTCACCTGGGTGAGTGCATCTTTTGAGTCATCTATGTAGTAGTCAAAAGTTGCAGTAAAGCGTTTGCTGAATAGCTCCAAATCCATTCCGAAATTGTTTTTCCTTGTTCTCTGCCACTTGAGATTTTCATTTCCCATTGCTGTTAACTGAGCTCCGGCATAGTTTCTCTGATAGTAGTAGTTTCTTATGTAGTCAAACATAGTAAGACTCTGGTTCGGGTTGTAGTTCTGGCTTCCTGTAAAACCGGTGGAAGCTCTCAACCTTAGCATTGTTACAACTTTCGAGTCCTTTAGGAAATTTTCGTAATGAATGTTCCAGCCCACACCTGCAGACCATAGTTTTGCCCAACGGTTGTTGGCTCCGAATTTGGAAGAACCGTCTGCACGACCAGAAAAATCTACAAAGTATTTGTTTTTCCATGAGTAATTAAATGTTCCGAAAAATCCAGCTGATCTAAGAATGTCTTCCGATCCACCCGGTTTGGTTCCACCCGATCCGGTTGAAACCATATCGTATGAGGTCCCAAAACTTGGATAGGCCAGAAGGCTGTTTGGAAACCCTCTTGTCTGAAAAACATTTAGATCTCCTCTTTGGGTAATCATCTCAAACCCTCCATTAAATGTAATATAGTGATTTTTAATCTCTTTAAAATAGGAGAAGACCGAATTGGCGTTGAATGAAACTCCTTCCCCATATTCGTTTCTATATAGGCCGGCCTTATCTTTTTCTGATCCTATCTGGCTGTTATACAGATCACGGAATATAGTATGATCGGCTGGGTAAAACAATTTATTGTTTGATACCTTTTTGCTGAATGCAATGGTATTCTTAAGCTTGATACCATCTGCAATTCTCCACTCCAGCTTAAAGTTATTTATTATTTCGTCATATGCCTCCTGGTCAATCACACCAATATTAGCGTTATATAGCGGGTTTGGAGTATTTACATACTCGAAAAATTTGACGATGTTTCCGTTAATATCTTTATACGGCAAATAAGGGTTAACCTTTGCATACTCGCTGAAGGATCCGTAAGGAGAGTTTTTTGCAACCACATTGTTGTATGTGAGGTTGTTCATAAATAGCAGATTCTTATATCTGTACTGAAAATAAACACCTATTCCAAGACGGTCCCTGGATGACTCCTTCATTACGCCATTGTCTTTGTCATAAAACATATTTAGGTTGTAGCGAAAATTCTCGCCCCCTTCCTCAACCTGGAGGCTGTGTTTATGAGCAATTGAAAACGGGTCAATTGGCTGAACAAGCCAGTCTGTGTTGTAACCCATTGCCACTAGTCGTCTCTTCTGATAGTACTCGTCCATATTACGCTCCATATCGCTCACCCTGTTTGAGCCGGGATATACTCCCGCGAGCAGTTCGTAATCAAGTTTTTCAGATGCATTTAACAGGTCATAACCGGAAAGATCTGCCGAAGATGTTTTAAAATCTCCTTTATAATTTATCTGAATTCTTCCTTTTTCTGGTGTTTTTGTCTCTACAACAACAACTCCGTTTGCCGCCCTTGATCCATAAATTGCTGTAGCAGCCGCGTCTTTAAGGAGGGTAATTGATAAAACGCGGCTTGGGTCCAGGTCAAAAATCTTTTGTGCAGACACTTCAAAGCCATCCAGAATAAATGTGGGCATATTGGGGCTGTATTGGAACTCACTTTTTAGGCCCGGTAAACTGCCGCTCCCACGAAGCTCAATTTCGGGCAATGCGTTTGGGTTGGAACCTTGGTCTACATTCTCAATTATCCTGAATGAGGGGTCCAGAACCTGAATTGTCTGAAGCAGGTTTCCACTGTTGATTTTTGCAATATCTGCCGCACTTATAGTAGTTGCAGAGCCAGTATAAGTTTTTTTATTCGCAGTAAAATATCCTGTTACAACTACGTCGGAAATTGTTGCCAGAGTTTCAACCATAATTACAATGATTTTTTCCTGGCCCGTATACTTGGTTTCAAGTTTGTCCATACCTATATAACTGAACACAAGAGTCACCTCTTTGAGTTCCGGTATTTCAATTCTGAATTGTCAGGTTTCATTTGTTGTCGATCCAATTTTTGTTCCCTTGACAATGATGTTGACTCCTATGAGGGGCTCTCCTTTTTTGTCTTTTACAGTTCCTTCGACTATTTTTTTTGTGTTTTTCTGAGGTTGTTGATTCTGCTTTTCACTTACAACTATATAGTTGTCCTTCAAAACGTAGGTATATTTATTGCTAATGAGTGTATTTAGCACGTTTTCCAGTGTTTCATCTTTTACATTTATTGATGCAGTTTTAGTAATGTCCACACAATTGTTTGAAAAGAAGAACGTTAATTTTGTCTGATTCTCGATTTCTTTAAATATTTTTCCCAATTGCAGTTGATTTGCATTTAGAGTTACTTTTTTCTGTGCCAATAACTCTTCATAACCGATTGAATAGGATGATGCGGCAAATAACAGAGGCGTTAACAACAAACTTATTTTCATGAAAAGAACTTTCCATTTCTCTCTGTCGTAACGAGGTTTAAATTGAATTTTTTTCATATCATATATTATTAAGTAAAGGAGGTTTTTCAGCTGTTATCGGGGTTTTCAATAATCAATACTCCATAGTCATTTACCCGGAACTTAAGGTTATAGCTGGTTTCGAATAATTCAAAAATTTCATTCAGGATGTTATTTCTATTAATCATCCCTGTGAACAAGATTGATTTTGTGCGATTTTCCTTGAATTGAAAATCGACATCATACCATTCATTTAGCTTATCTGTAATCTCTTTCAGGGTTTTTTCTCTAAAATAGTATTTGCCTTCTGTCCAAGCTCTTATTTCATATGAGTCTACTATTTCTATATCTGTTTTTTGATTAGTGATTGTAGCTTGTTCTTCAGGTTTGATGATTATCTTGGTCTTTGCCAGTAGATTTTCTATTTCAACAGAGCCACTACAAAGAGTAACTTGATTAATTAATGAATCGGACTTGACATTGAACTCAGTACCAAGAACTTTAGTTATACTTTTATTGGTAATAACTAAGAACGGAATACCATCTGAATGACTTACACAGAAAAATGCCTCTCCTTCCAGATAAACCTCTCGTTTATCTTCAGAAAACTTACTTGGATATTTTAATTTTGAATTGCTGTTGAGATGCACCTCTGTTCCATCGGGCAAAATCAGGAAAAACTCACCCCCTTTAGGAATTAATAAAGAGTGCATTTGAATTTCTGACCTGTCTGAAATTTTTAACCCAGCAACAATGTTAACGATGCTTTTATCAAGTTTGTTTCCGCTGTATGCGACAGAATCCTTCTCTATTCTCACAGAGCAACTGTCATTGATTATCAGAGTCGCTTTATACCTTTTTGGAACCTCGGATATCTTATTTATAACTTCGCGGGTTTTAGCGGAGTAAAAAATATTTTTGAAATTTTCACTGTAATTAAACACAGCAAATAATAAAATTGCAATACTTGCCGCATACGCAAAATATCTGTTCCGGACAAAGATATTTCTTCCGGTTTTTTTTTGAGGTATGCTTTTGAAAATTCTTTTGAGTAAAAGCTCGTAATCAGGTTCTTCTTTAGATATTATACTATATAATCTTGTTATTAACTTATAATAGATACTATCTGTATTTGAATCGATATCAGAATTCTTTAATATTTTGATGAGATTTCTGTATACTTTCTTGTTATTGTTATTTGCGCTTTCTTTCATTATTTCTGTTTTACATAAAATAAAGCACATAAATATCAAATAGGGTGAAGCTTCACCCTACTCCAGAATTAAGTGCTATATTTACTATTAATGGTATGATGGATTATTATTAGTAAAATGTCAGTCAATGAATTTAATTACGATAGAGTATTGACGAACAGGCTAATTAATGGTGATATCGGAGCTTTTGAAATTATTTACCACAGATATTCCAGAGAATTATACTTTTTATCAATGGCATACTTGAATAATGCTCAATCATCCGAGGATATTATTCAGGAAGCGTTTATTTATTTGTGGAAAAACAGGGAAAATTTATCTGAAGAGTCAATTATTGGTGCCTACTTAAGGAAAATCGTCAAGAACATGTCTTTAAATTATATAAGGCACAACAAAATAATTGCCAAACACAACGAGAAAATTTTACATGAAAGCGATAATTGGATATCAATCGAAGATAATGAGCTTTTTACAAATTCCGTGAAAGAAAACGAAATAAAAATACGGGCTATAAACAAGAAAATAAATGAATTACCACCTTCTTGCAGAAAAATATTCATTATGAGTGTTATTGATGATTTAAGCTACAAAGAAGTGTCAAAAACATTGGGAATATCTGTTAATACCATTAAAACGCAAGTTAAGATAGCTTATAAAAAGATGAGGAACTGCATGTTCCTGATATTCATAATTCTGGCAATTGCAGAAAGGTCTCATTTACCTGAATAGGCCGCGTTTTTTAATTTTTGGCAAGGATTGTTCTGCCTGATTGAAAATGTTTACCGACAGGCACTCCTTGGGTCGATCCTTTAAAGCATTGTAAATAAAGCCCCAGTCTGGCATTCCGCCAAAATTTCTGTCATCTATGAACATGTCTGCCATAAGTTTACGTGGAGCGTTTACCATTGTGCTCTCCGGATGATTCTGATTTACTGCATAAAATTCAAGTCCTCTAACTCTGCAGAATTCTACAGCTGCATCCAGCAGCTCACCCTCACGTACAGTCCAAAGAATTATCTGATGCTTTAATTCGCTTTGGATTAGCCTAAGAGTATCAATAGCGAATGGAATCTCATCCCCAATCTGGGGGTACTTATGCTTTACTATAGTGCCATCGAAATCTACTGCGATAAACATGTTATACAGGTTTTTGAATGTTTATGCAAATGTAGTAAAAACTTCTTTTGGGTACACAATATACGTCCCCGTTACCTTACCTTATACCTGCTTTAAGTGGTACAGATTTTGCAGTTCAAAAGCCATTGAAAAACTAAAAATTATAATTATGAGATTTAATAACAAAGTAGAAGAAGTATTGAACAAACAGATCAATGCAGAATTTTGGTCAGCATATATGTATTTATCTATGTCGGCTTATTTCCAGACAAAAGGGCTTAAAGGATTTGCAAATTGGATGAGAGTACAATATCAGGAAGAGGTAACCCATGCTTTAAAAATTTATGACTATATAGTAGGACGTGGGGGAGTAGTTAAGTTAGAGGCAATTGCAAAGGTGCCAACTGAGTGGAAAGGAATAAAAGATGCATTTAAAGAGACCTACAATCATGAATGCAAGGTAACAGATATGATTCACAATTGCTATGAGACTGCCTTAAACGAGAGAGATCATGCCACATCAAACATGCTTCAGTGGTTTATCAACGAACAGGCAGAGGAGGAGCAGAATGTACAGGCAATCCTGGATCAGCTTAGCCTTATAGGAGAGGATGGTCAGGCAATATATCTTCTGGACAAAGAGTTGGCCACGAGAGTATTCGTAGATTCTACACAAGCTGCTGCGGTATAAATGTGTACATGGGGTACATGGGGACGCACATTGTGTACCCGATGAATCCAGAGATATAAAAAATATACGGGGACCCTGGTTGGGGCCCCGTATATTTTTTACATACCAATTTCAGCCCTATGCTTTCATGGCCAAGTATTGATTATTAAGCAATTATAAATTTTTATAGTTTTACTAATATATTGATAATGAGCGTTTGGCCATGAAAGCATAGGGCTGATGTGTCAAATGAAAAGTAGGTGGAGCAGATATGGTTAAAAATATTAATTGAGCAAAAATTTGGCAAAAGCAGATCCAGTTGTGGAATTTGAAGGATGCTTGCATGAGAAGGTAAACCCGGTGCAGTATCCAAAAATCCACACCTGGACTGAAAATAATCCAAACTTTTGCCCTCTCTTGAAATTTACTGCTCCACCTACTTTTCAACTTGAACCCAAAAAAGTATATATTTGCAAGAATAATGTCTAGTTATAATATCTAATGGAGAAAGTACCGGACGAGAAAGAATTAATGATTTCCATTATCAATGGGGACAGGAGGTCTTTTGATACTTTGTACAGCAAGGAGTACAAAAAGGTTCTTTTCTATTCTATCCAGTATCTGCACGACCAAGCATTGGCAGAAGATATTGTTCAGGACTCCTTTATTGCTTTGTGGGAGAAACGCAAACTGTTAGACAAGGAGTTTCCAATACAACCATATCTCTACTCCATTGTAAAAAATCGTTGTCTTAACCTGCTCAGAAAGCTGGCTAATGACAAGAGGATAAAAAATGAGATGTTACAAAAGGAGTACAGAGCAAGCATTATATCACTGACTGACGATTCTTCCGATGTAGTCATAAAATTTCAACTGGAAGAATATATAAAAAAAGCATACAAGGAACTACCGGAAAAAGTAAGCAACACATTTATCATGAACAGAATGCACGGTATGACCTATCAGGAGATAGCGGATAGTAAAGGGATATCGATAAAGGTAGTGGAATATCATATTTCTCAGGCCTTGAAATTATTCAGGATAAGGTTGAAGGACTTTATAGATTAGATATGAGGGTAAATATTTTTATAAGTGTATTATAAATATGGAAAACAGAATTGACACGGAATTGATTTTAAAGTACATTTCGGGTTTGGCCAGTGATGATGAAAAGAATCAGGTGCTTGACTGGATTGACCAGAACGACGAAAATAAAAAACTATATAGTCAGCTGAAGAATTATTGGGTGCTTGAAGGTATTAAATCTTTAGATGCTTCAAAGGAAACATCTGAGTCAAAAGCTTCATTTAGAAATAATAAAAGAAAGTACTATACAAGTTTGAGTGAGATCTACAGAATTGCAGCAGTCCTGATACTTGCACTCTCTCTCTTTGGTGCATATATGTTGTTTGGCAACAAGGAGAAAGAGGAAGACAAACAGGTAATGGCTACATTTGAGTACATTGTAAACACAGGCGTCAAAGGCATAGTGAATCTTCCGGACGGTAGTAAAATATGGCTTAACAGCTCAAGTTCAATAAAATGTCCTGAGAAATTCAGTTCGGATAAAAGAGAAATAGAAATTGAAGGAGAGGGTTACTTTGAGGTTGTTTCAGATAAAAACTGGCCAATGTATGTAAAGACATCAAAAGGTTATACGGTTAAAGTAACAGGAACATCATTCAATCTCTCCTCTTACTCAAATGATAACAAGTTGATTGTTACACTAATTTCCGGGAAAATCTCGCTTCTGCATCAAGACAAAAAGGAAATTATCATGCATCCTGCAGAGGAGCTTGTAATTCCGGACGAACAAAAACCCACATTGGTGAAAAATGCCAACATAGAGTACAACACTGCATGGAAGGAGGGATATCTTTTATTTGATGATTCCCCTATGGACGAAGTTATTAAGAAGATGGAAAGATGGTATGGCGTTAAATTTACCATAAATAATTCATCTATTCTCAATTACAGGTTTACTGCAAATTTCAAGTCAGAATCAATTACACAGGTATTAGAAATTCTTAGACTTTCGTCAAATATCAAATATAACATTGACGATACCAGAATAACCTTGAAAAAATTCTAAAAAAAAGGATGTTTTTTGAGGGGAAATCTACCGAGTAGTGTATTAGAGGTAATACTTAACCCAAAATAAACATTTATGAGAAAAACTATTCCTTTCTCCAGAATTAAGGAACTCCTCGCTTTTCTGGTGGTTCTGTTTTGTCTTCTTTTTGTGACAAACAGAGTTGATGCTCAAGAAATTTCTGTTACTTTTAAAAACTCCACTCTTAAGGAGGTATTAAAGGCGATAGAAAAGCAGACAACCTTCACATTTGTATACAACAACAATATGGTTGACGCAAACCGGAAGGTATCTATCGATGCAAAAAAAATGGGGATCACCCCTGTTTTGAATCTGCTGTTGAAAAATACAGGTTATAGTTATAAGATTGTTGAAAAGCAAATTATAATTTCACCTGAAAAATTTTCTGACGAATCCAACCCAGCATTACCTGCGGGCAAGAGAGAAACAAATCCTTCAACCGTAAAATCACAACAGACAGATTTTATGGTTATAAAAGGCAGAGTCATCTCTTCCAAAGGTAATGAACCAGTTATAGGAGCATACTTGTTGGTTGTTGATTCAAAAAAGGGAACATCTACAGATCTTGACGGATACTTCACCCTTCAAGTACCTGTCAATTCACGCAAGATAACAATTTCTTGTCTTGGATATCAAAGAGTTGATATGGATTTTAATCCTGCAAACACTTCTAATTTTAAACTGATAACATTAAACGATGCTACAGAATATCTTAATGAGATTGTAGTACAAGGTTATGGATCGACAACCATAAAGGATGCTACAGGTGCTGTATCAAGATTAAGCAGTAAGGAAATTGAATCGGTACCTATGGGTGCCAGTGTTCAGAGTATGCTTCAGGGTAGAGCAGCAGGTGTGAATGTAATGATTCAATCAGCCTCTCCCACATCTCCCATAAGTGTTACAATAAGGGGTGTGTCAACTCTTTCAAGCTCAGGAACACAACCTCTCTGGGTTATTGATGGTGTTCCGGATTACTCTTCAAATACAACCGGAGATATTACCAATAGTCTGTTTAACCTTAACCTTTCCGACCTTGAGAGCATCGATATTCTCAAAGATGCATCTGCAACAGCAATTTATGGTTCAAGAGCTGCAAACGGAGTTGTTATGATCACTACTAAAAGAGGGATCAAAGGACAGGCTCCTACGATAGACCTGAACTTCAAAACAGGTATACAGACATTAAATTCAAATGACCTTAAGACATTAAATGTCAGTGAATATAAAGCCTTCACAGAAACACTTGGAAGACAAAGAATTAATATAGATGGTAACTTGGGATACAGCGAGAAGTTTTTCTTTGATGAAACCAAGTTCCTCAAAATAAACACAAGCCAGTGGACCCCTCAAATGCTGGAACTTCGTTCAGATGCATATATGACAGGAGATACAGACTGGTGGGAAGAGATGACACAGCCTGCTGTAACAAGCCAGGTTGACCTCTCTGTAAGAGGTGGAACTGAAAATACAAACTACTATTTATCTTTTGGTTATACAGACATCAATGGATTGGTTAAAGGCGGGAAAAGCCAGTTGTACACAGGTGATTCCTATTTTGAGACAAATGTTGGGAAGGCTGTCAAGATAGGAATCACATTATCAGGATCTACCAGGACAGCAAACAACAAAGATGCCTTGATGAAAAGCATACCAAGATTCAGACCAGATTTTCAGGCATATAATCCCGATGGTAGCATAAATATTGTACCAACAAATACAACTATCGAAAGTCCTTTTATAACACTATATAACAGAAACGATGGTGTTGGAAAGGGACTTAACGGAACAGCATATCTGGAACTGAAGGTATTACCGGGTTTGAAATTCCGATCAGCAGGAACTATCAACTTTTCTGGTTCGTCAAACGACATCTTTAACAAGAAAGGTACCCAGGGTTATAACTCCGCATATAATTACAGATCGCTTACAAACACAGAGTACTCGACTCAGGTATGGGACAACACTTTGAATTATGCAGCAGTCATAGGCAAGCACGACATTGTTGCCGTTCTGGGACAATCAACGGAATTGTTTAAATACAAAACGCAAAACGCTTATGGAGAAGGCTTTCCGGATGAGGTGGTTCTTATAAACATAAACAGCGCTGCCACTACAGGTGGAAGAAGCGATGAATATGGCAGCGCTCTGGCTTCATTCTTTGCCAGGGTGAATTACAAGTATATGAACAGGTATCTCGTAACAGCCACATTCAGGGCAGACGGTTCTTCAAAATTCGGTCCGAACAACAGATGGGGTTATTTCCCTTCAGGAGCTCTGGCATGGATAATATCTGAGGAGAAATTCATGCAACCCATCAATAATATAGTTCCTTACCTTAAGTTAAGACTATCGATGGGTAAATCAGGTTCTCAAAACCTTGGCTATTACGACTGGATGACTACTCTCTCTGCGGCACCATATACCGAACAACCTGGTATAAAACCATATAATCTTGGCAACCCCTCTTTGCAATGGGAGAATACAACATCCACAGACGTAGGTATAGACTTTGGATTGCTTAAAGAGAGACTGAGAGGAACTGTTGGTTATTACAGTAAACGAGTGGACAACCTTATATACACAGGGTCGGTTCCCACAAACTCATCTTATCAGACAATAAACCAGAATGTAGGATCCATAACAAATCAAGGATGGGAATTTGAACTAAGAGGAGATGTTATCAAGAATACTAATATGACCCTGGAGCTAGGATTCAATATTGCAACAAACAGCAGTATTGTGAACAAGCTCGATGGAATCCAGAAAGAGATTGTAATGCCATATTATTATGAATATGTAAAGCTTGTTGCAGGCGGTAAACTTGGTGACTGGTACGGATATAAATCTGCAGGAAGATATTTTACCACCGCTGAGGAGATTTTTGCTTTAAGGAAAATTAATCCAACAACCGGTGCACAATTGAATTACAGACTTGCAAGGGAGGTACCCGGAGATCCTTATATTATGGATACCGACGGAGATGGTGTAATAACCAAGACAGACAGGGTTATACTTGGGAACTTCAATCCTAAGTTTTACGGAGGTTTCAATATTGGTTTTACATACAAGAACTTTTATGCATCTGCTGTATTCACATACTCATATGGTGCAAAAAGGCTGTGGAACTACCCATATTCTGCTGTAACGGCAGGTGCAAGCACATACAATGCATATAATTATCTGCAGTCGGCCTGGAACTTCAACAATGATCCACAGGCAGCATTACCTAGAATAGGTCTTACTGCTACATATAACGGACTTAGTGACTTCTTTATCTTTGATGCATCGTTCATAAGACTGAATGCGTTAAATCTAAACTACAGATTACCAAAGAGATGGTTCAATAAACAATTCCTGACAAACGTAGATATAACAATGCAGGCATCAAATCTGTTGACAATTACCAAATATCCCGGATTCGACCCACAAGGTAACTTCGGAAGCACAGATATGGCCCAAAGCTACACTGTCGGAACAAGGACATCTCAGGAGTTGATAGGAGTTGGTTCAGGTATAGACTATAGCGCTTACCCTTCATCAACAACCTTCAGCTTAGGATTAAAATTAACATTTAAATAGAGTGGTAAAAATGAAAAAGATAAATAAAATAATATTGGTGGTTTTTGCTACAATGGCACTCACCTCATGCAACAAGTTCCTCTCACTCACACCGCCCCATAAATTGGTTGTAGATAATGCAGTAACAACCTATGATGGTGCCGTATCTGTTCTTAACGGAATGTATGCTTCGCTCTCTACAGGCAGTGGAAGTTCTACAAGTGACTTCTTTGGCGGCAGTCCATTCTGCGCACTTTCATCACAGGCAGGAGTCGGAAGAGCTAGCGGAGTTGTATATTACAATATGAGTTACCTCTCTACTCAATCTACTTTTTCTACATACTGGCAGCAATGGTTTGCTTGTATAAATGCCTCCAATGCAGCCATTATAGGTATCAGCGGATTACCAGATAACAAATTTCCTACAGCAAATGACAAAGTCGTTATGCTTGCAGAGGCAAGAACATTCAGAGCATGGGTATATTCTCATTTATTGTGGTGTTTCTCTCACTATTGGGCCGAAGATGAGTATGGTATCCTTTGGAGGGAAGAGATTGCAAACTTCACTAATATATTTGCAGAAAGAATATCTGTGAAAGAGAGTTATGAAAAGATATTTGCCGATGTTGACGAAGGCATCAAGAATCTGGGAGATTATACCTCTTCAAAGAGACTTTCGAAACAAATGGCGCAAGTGCTAAAAGCAAAGCTTCTAATGAACAGGGGCTGGACTGGTGACTATGCTGCAGCATTAGCGTTGACAAACAGTGTAATATCAACAGCACCTGCCACTTTCAAAATGGATACAGACATGAAGAGAATGTATACCGATGCATGGGATTCAAAAGAGGTATTGTGGGCTAGGTATATGGAAGAGAATGCAGGAAGGGCATATGGCGAGGGCTCATATTCTCAGACTATAATTCAGGCGGGTGACGCATGGAGTACAGCCAATCAGAATAACCCTTCTTCGCTAAAGTCATTTTATCCGGAATTTGATTCATGGATCACTGCAGATCCAAGATTTGCGCAGACCATGGGCTGGGCAAGAGCCATCAGTGCCACCGGTATACTTTATTTTTGTCCTACAAAACTTGCAAGACAGGGAAGAGCATCCACAGATCTCATGAATGACAAGTTTACAACTTATTACTTCAGATATCCGGAACTATATCTTATGCAGGCTGAGTTGAAGTCAAGAACCAATGAGAGCATAGCAAGTTGCATAGAACCAATCAATACAATGAGATCTAAGAGAACCAACCCGGTTCTTGCCTCATTGGCTGCACCGGCAACAAGGGAACAGTTGATGGATTTGATTTTTAAAGAGTACTGTCTGGAGCTTTACATGGAGAATGGTAGTGAATGGTTTGCCTCACTAAGGTTCAAGAAAAACAATCTGCCAATTCTCTATCTTCTGAAACCGGACATTACTCCTGTAGATGTAAACAAACATTGCTGGCCAATTCCGTCAACAGAAACCAGTACAAATAAGCAAATTAAACCAAACCCGGGTTACGACAACTAAAAACTTGTTAATATGAAAAAAATATTATTTACAATACTCACAAGTGCCATATTACTTACTTATTCTTGCTCCGATAAAGCAGAATTACTGGTTTCAATTCCAAATGACATTACTTTCAACGAATTGAAACTAGGCACTTACACAAATGCTGTTCCGGATGGAGGATTTACCTCCGGCGGAATAAGGTTCAATACTAAGAAGAATCCAGATGGAACCTTTAGCGGCTTCGCTTATTCGAACCAGAACAACCGCTCTTTTGTCTGGACAAACACCAAGGCTGCCAGAGATACAAATATTCTGAGTGTTTATACAGCATACAGAAACATGACAGAAGTCTATGCTGTTGCTTGTGCCGACAATGAGACAGATACTTATTTCACACTGGACAAAGCAGCTGTAATTGACCTTGCATTGTTTGCGAACAACACTTATAACTATCTGGCAATGACTTATGGAGCCAACTCAGGAACCTCTATAGCAAATCCCAATATACCATCGGCTCCAAAAGCAATCTGGAATACCTACGCAACAGGAGTTACAAGAAAACTTACCTTAGACGGTGACTATTATAAAGTAATTGTCAAAGGCTATAACGGCTCTGCACTTACTGGTACAGTTGAAGTATATCTGTGTTGCAGAAAGGGTGCCGACCCACTGAATCCCGCTTTTGCCTTTATTAGGGCAGAATGGGTTGCAGCGGATCTTAAACCACTTGGAATGGTTACGAAGGTTGTATTCAGCACAAGCTGCTCGTATAAAGATGCTAACAGTAAGGACCTGATAAATTCCTACTTCTGTCTTGACGGTATAAGGCTTAAAAAATGATAAGATGAGAAATGTCATTATAGCATTGCTTATTCTATCTCTTCCCGGCTTGGCTTATGCTCAGACCAGAAAAGTAAACCTGCAAAAAAATGTACCTCTGGAAGATGTCCTGAAAGCGGCAAAGGCTCAGAAAAAGCTTGTTTTTTTAGATTTCGGGTCACCAAAATGTTCTCCATGTCTGTATATGAAAAACAATATTTTTACTATAGACAGTGTTGCTGATTTTGTCAATGAACGTTTTATAAGTGCCGATTATACAGAAGGGCCGGAAAAAGTGCGATTGAGCAAAATCTATGGAGTATATACTGAGCCTGTTTTTTTGATTGTAGACTCCGATGGTAACCTAATGCACAGGACCGAGGGAAGATCAACCGCAGGAGAGATGCTTGATAGATTCAGACAGGGGATAGACAGAAAAAACAATCTGGCAGCACAAAACAGAGATTATGACGGTGGCAGGAGAGATGCCGGTTTTATTGTTTCTTATGTTAACACTCTTCATATTGCCGGATTAAGAGAGAAAAAGCAAGCTGTTTTGTCAAACATCTTCCCACCCGATTTTTCATTGGATTCTCTGTACACAAAAACATATTGGAGCCTGTATCTCAAATATGATGAATCTGCAGTGAGCAGGCAAACCTTATATGTAATGGATAACCTTAATAAGTTTGTTGGTTTGTATGGAGAAAAGGCTGTGTCGTCAAAAATTGATGTTTTATATGGTGCAAAATCCAGAATCTATATTTTTGGCAAAAAGGCACCTGCAGATGATCCTGAATTTGAGACAGTCCTAAAATATGCTCAAAAAAGCGACCATCCTAAGGCTTCTATATGGCTAGCTTATCTGGTACCGGCAAAATATAAGTTTTCAAACTGGACATCAATGGCTGAGGAGATTGAGAATGCGATGGCTTTTAATATCCTTAAAGGAGATGAGAGGTATCAGTTTAAAAAAATGATGGCAGAGCAATTGGCATGGTATTGCGACAATGTTGAGGCGTTGGCTTATTCAATAAAATGGATAGACCAGTTATTGCCAACAGTAACCGCAGATAAACGGGAATCCCTACTTGAGACAAAGTCAAGTGTAATTGAAAAGATTAGGTTGTTGAGTAAATAAAACCTCTTTTCTCTAAGCAGAAACCGCGAGTTTGTAATAAAAACACACACTTTCGGTTTCTGTTTTTGTATATTAAGATAATAAAATTGTAGTTTTACAACATTATTTAGGGATAACCCTTAATAAAGTGTACTTATAGTATAAACAAAAAATAAATTCAATCACAATAAAAATCAATTTTAAATGAAAAAAACAATTTTAGCAATTCTATTGCTCGCTCCTATGTCTCTATTTGCACAGAAGGGAGAATACACAATTAAAGGTGAGGTTGGGAAGCTTAATGCACCTGCAAAAGCATACCTGGCATATCGTACAGCTACTGACAACATTACAGACTCATCTGCTATTGTTGACGGGAAATTCGAATTCAAAGGATTAGTAAATGCCCCTGTTAAAGCAAATCTGGTAATAAATTATAAAGGATCCGGCATGCGCAGCAGGACAGCAGCCCAGCTTCCAATGTACCTTGAGGCCGGTGTTATTAAAGTATCAAGCCCCGACTCATTGAAAAATGCAAAGATATCAGGTTCAAAGATAAATGCCGATAACGATATTTATATGGAAGCCTTGAAACCTTCTGATTTGAAGATGAAAGCCTTCAATGACGAGTACAATGCCCTGCCTAAGGATAAACAGCAAGACGAGGCAGTAAGGGCACCTCTGACAATCAGATATAATGCAATCATGGCTGAGAAAGAGGCAGCAACCCTTGCTTTTATTAAAGCAAATCCTGCAAGTTTCATCAGTCTTGAAGCCATCAAAGCTTATGGTGGATCTATTCCGGAATACAATAAGGTTGCTCCATTATACAACGGTCTGACAGCAGATATCAAGGCTTCCCCTGCAGGTGTTGAGTATGCAGCAAGCCTTGAAATTATGAAAAAAACAATGGTAGGTGCAGTTGCTCCGGATTTTACGCAAAACGATCCTGACGGAAACCCTGTTAAATTGTCGAGCTTCAGAGGAAAATATGTACTTGTAGACTTTTGGGCTTCATGGTGTGGACCATGCCGTGGAGAAAATCCTAATGTGGTAAACGCATTCAATCAATATAAAGATAAAGGATTCACCGTATTGGGAGTCTCACTAGATGACGAAAAAGGAAAACAAAAATGGCTCGATGCAATTAAGAAAGACGGTCTTACATGGACACACGTCTCTGACCTTAAATACTGGAACAATGAAGTGTCAAAATCATATGGCATCAGATCAATTCCTCAGAATGTACTGATAGACCCAAATGGTGTAATAGTTGGCAAAAACCTAAGAGGCAAAGCATTATTGGATAAACTTGCTGAGATACTTAAATAGGGTACTTGGGAGTTAATGGGGATGCACATTGTGTACCCATTGAGAAATCTAATAAAATAAACCGAGGCGGGAATTGAAAGCAGATCTAAAAATCTGCATTTCAGTTTCCGCTTTTTTATTAGTAGATTTGTTACAGTAATCATGAACATCTGAAAATGAACGACTCAATGATTTTAGGCTTGGTGCAAAATGTCGCAATCCTGCTTGCATTCAGCTTGTTATACGATCTTGTGTGGAGAAAGGAGGATGGATTCATCAAAATACTTTACAAATACTTTCTTGGTACTGCTATAGGCATAATTGGAATTGTGCTCATGATGACCCCCTGGGTGCTTGTTCCGGGGCTGACTTTTGATACACGTTCCATTCTTCTTTTAAATTCCGGACTTTTCTTCGGACCAATTCCTACAATAATATCTATGACTATTACAGCATTATACAGGATATATCTTGGAGGTGCCGGTGTATGGATGGGAGTTGCTGTTATTGTCACATCTGGTTCCATTGGAATACTTTGGAAAAAATTCTATCCCGACTGGAGGAAAGGAAACTATCTTCTGGATCTATTCAAAGTAAGCATGTTGACCCATATAGTAATGCTTGCCTGCACGGTTTTTTTACCAAAGGAGGTTTTATGGATAACTTTGACAAAGATGGCCTTGCCGGTTCTGGTTATATATCCGATAGGTTCGATGTTGCTTGGACGTATTTTAATCAGCAGATTGTCGGGATGGAATGCAAAAAATGCGTTAAAACTTGGAGAAGAGAGATACGTAACATTTATCAATGCAAACAGTGACTGTATGTTTGTCAAAGATGAACAGCTAAGGTATATTATTGCAAACGAAGCAACCTGTAGGTTCTTCAGTAAAACCAAAGAAGAAATACTTAATAAAACCGACCAGGAACTAGCATCTGAAGATTTAATATCACCATGCCCATCGTCTGATAAAAGAGCCTTGGAAGAAGGTGTATTGTTTTCAGCTGAGGAGAAACTAGGTGAGAGAATATATGAGATAACGAAATTTCCCGTAAATCTGAGTAAAGGGAAAAAGGGAGTAGGGGGCATAATGAGAGACGTGACCCAGAGCAAGAAAAGAGTAGAGCTTCAGCAGGTATTACTGGACATATCAAGGATATCCCTGGAAAATACTGACCTCAGAACATTTCTTGGCAAGGTGCACTCTTTAATGAAAAAGGTCATAAAAGCCGATAACTTCTATATAGCTATATACAATAAAGAAGCAAACAAATACAGCTGTCCCTATTTTGTGGACGAGTATGATAACTTTGAAACCGATGAGCTTATGTGTCTGGAAAATACTCTTACCGATTATGTCAGGATAACTGGGAAGGGAAAACGTGTGACGGCAGAAACAGAGAAGGAGATTAGGGAGGAGTATAATCTGAAAGATATAGGAGAGTATTCACCTGTTTGGATGGGGGCACCGCTAATGGACTCAACTTTAAATAAGATAACAGGAGTAGTAGCAGTCCAGGATTACCACGATGCAAACGCATACTCACTGGAAGATTTGTTAATTTTGGAAATCTTTGCAAGTAACATAGGAATGTTTATTGAAAGGCTTACAAATATAAACAGTTTAAAAGCAGCAAAAGATAAGGCAGAAGAGAGCGACAGATTAAAGACCGCTTTTCTGGCAAATATAAGTCATGAGATACGTACCCCCATGAATGGAATAATAGGATTTACAGATATCCTCATGGGAGAGGTAACCGATGAAAGACAAAAAGAGTATATCTCTATTGTTAACAGTAGTGCCTACAGACTTATGAATATTGTCAATGATGTTATTGATATGGCAAAAATCGAAGCCGGACAGGTTGCCCCTCATAAGGAGACATTTGACGTTAATGAGGTTCTCGACGATGTATACATGTTTTATAACAAGCTGAAATTTTCTTTCGACTTCAAAGTTGTAGTGCCATCCCCCGACATGAGAGAAATCTATACTGACAAGACAAAATTGCAACAGATTTTTTCAAACCTGGTTAGTAATGCTATAAAATTCACTACAGAAGGATCTGTACAGTTTGGTTATAAGATAGATGGCGGACAGATGATTTTCTTTGTCCAGGACACAGGAATTGGCATTGCCAAAGAGAACCTGGAAAAGGTATTTTCTCGGTTTTATCAGGTAGAGAGCGGAAATCAGCGGATTTTTGAAGGTACCGGTCTGGGCCTTTCCATAGTCAAGGAATACGTAAATATCCTTGGTGGCGATATATGGGTTGAGTCGGAACCAGGAGTTGGAACAAAATTTTACTTTACAATAAAATAACAGTAATCGGAGGAGCAAAAGATTAGTAGAAGTGAAAAGTGTAATATGTTTACACAAGTGTGGAGAGCAGCTGCTTCATTCCTTCAATATCCAGACGATTGGCATTATGTGAGTTGAAATCTTCTGGGGTGAAAACAGCAGTGTTGTCCGATTTATTCTCTAAACCTGCAATTACAGGAATTCTGATATACTTTCCCGAATCGTCGTCCTCGCCAATACTTTCTGCTTTCAGCATCTCTTCCTGTGTAGCCATGGTTTCAAATAACTTTTCTCCGGGGCGAGGTCCTATAATCTTTACCTTGTTGTTTGAATTACCGTAAATTTCAATCAGAGCTTTGGTTAGTGTATCCAGAGAGGCAGATGGTGCATTCTTAAGGATTATATCTCCGTTTTTCCCGTGCATTAATGCAAAAAGAGCCAAGTCAACAGCTGTGTCGGGAGTCATCATGAACCGGGTCATATCAGGATTCGTTACGGTAAGATCTTTCCCGGCTTTTATCTGATTCACGAACAAGGGAACAACTGTTCCATTTGAACCCATCAGGTTTCCAAACCTGACGACACATATAGCAGTAGATGGAGTATTGTCGGCCTTTTCCTTTTCTTCAGACGAGCGAGCTATGGCAAGCGCAACCTTTTCCATCATTGCCTTTGATATTCCCATGGCACTTAAGGGATAGCATGCCTTATCGGAACTTACTACCACTATTTTTTTTACACCTGCCTCAATAGCACTATCTATAACGTTTTTTGTGCCAGTTACATTAATCTCGACAGCTTCCATGGGAAACGATTCACAATATGGAATCTCCTTTAATGCCGCAGCATGGAAAACAAAGTCAGCGCCCTTCATAGCCGATGTCAGACTCTCTTTGTCTTTAATGTCCCCCTCAAAAAAACGGACCCTATCGGATATGTTAAGGCCTGCCAACATCTCTTCCTGTTTTTTCTTATCTCGTGAGAAAACCCTGATCTCCTTTAAATGTGAGTTTCGCAGGCGATTTACAAGAGCTGTTCCGAAAGAACCTGTTCCGCCGGTAATCACTATAGTCTTATTTGTTAACATATACCCAAAGATAGATAAAATGACTAATTTTACATAACTAAACTATACTACCATGAAAGATTCCGGATACACACAAATTGACCCAAAGGCAATAGACGATAATCTTATAAAGCTTATATCGGATGACTGGATGCTGGTTACGGCGGGAAACAAAGAGAAG
>Ga0209417_1000240_pt1 | contig 145783 bp, 117 predicted proteins | sample RifGroF2_FD_184002 | JGI IMG/M metagenome (GOLD analysis project Ga0209417, IMG submission 184002) | Groundwater microbial communities from Rifle, Colorado, USA - Groundwater F2 (SPAdes) (version 2) | ecosystem: Environmental > Aquatic > Deep subsurface > Groundwater | place: Rifle, Colorado... | reverse complement strand
CCGGAAGTCATGGGCCGCCGCCAACCTGGCGGCAGAATTGAATGCATGCCAGCAGGGGTGCTGGCGTTCCGGAATTCATGGACCGCCGCCAACCTGGCGGCAGAATTGAATGCATGCCAGCAGGGGTGCTGGCGTTCCGGAATTCATGGACCGCCGCCAACCTGGCGGCAGAATTGAATGCATGCCAGCAGGGGTGCTGGCGGTCCGGAATTGATGTCAGTTAGGGTTTTACCCTATGGACAAAAGATATCTGTAATAGTATGTTCGTATAAATATTAATCCGTCCTTGAAGCAAAAGATGTCAATATGATTAACGCCAACAGGAAAAACACTGATAAATTCACCGACCTGCGCAGGAAGGCTGAGAAAAAAGCTGATGAGGAAGTTGCCCAAACCGATGAATCCCCGTCACCGGAACAAATGAGGCGGAAGCTCCACGAGCTGCGTGTCCAACAGATCGAGCTGGAGATGCAGAACGAGGAGCTGCGCAGGATACAGGAGGAGCTGGACACTTCCCGGAAGCGCTACTTCGACCTCTACAACCTTGCGCCTGTCGGCTATTGCACCCTTGATGAACAGGGACTGATCACGGATGCCAATTATACCGCGGACAAATTGCTCGGCGCGGCGCGTTGCTCGCTCGTCAAGAAACCATTTACCCGTTTTATCTTTTCTGAGGACCAGGATATTTTCTATCTCTACCGCAAAAAGCTGCTTGAACCGGGTGCGCCGGATGCATGCGAGCTGCGGATGGTGAAAAAGGACGGAGTATCATTCTGGGCGCATCTGGAGGCGTCCCTTTTGCGAGACTCCAGTGGTGGCCCAGTGACAAGCAGAATCGTATTCAGCGATATCTCCGAGCGTAAAAAGGCCGAGGAGGCGCTGGCGGCCGTGCACCGGCAGACGCAGAGCCTGATTGATAACACGACCGCGATGGTTTACGCCTGCGACTTGGAGGAGCGCTTCGTGCTGGCCAACGCCGCGCTGGCCGCGTTGCTGAGGACCACACCGGCGCAGTTGCTCGGCAAGCGCCGGCACGAGTTCATGCCCCAGGCCGACGCCGACGCCCACGAGGCCACCGACCGAAAAGTGATCGCCGCTGGCCGGGCGGTGGAGTTCGAGGAGCACAGCGATCTCCACGGCCGCTCGATCACGTGGTTGTCAACAAAGTTACCGCTACGTGATGCGCAGGGCCGGATTTACGGCGTGGCCGGCATCGTCACCGACATTTCCGCACGCAAACAGGCCGAGGTGGCGCTGCGACAGAGTGAGGAGCTGAACCGTAGTACATTGCAGGCTCTGCCGGCTCATATTTCCGTGATTGACCAGAATGGCCGGATAAAAGCCGTCAACCAGGCTTGGACTGAGTTTGCAAGCAGCAACGATGCGGGCGGTTTGGCCACGGTGGAAGTAGGCGCTAATTACCTGGATGTCTGCCGGCGTGCCGCAACCGGGAATGACGCTGATGCCGCCAGGGCGCTGGTAGGCATAGAATCCGTACTCGGCGGATCCTGCGGACAGTTTACATTGGAGTATCCCTGCCACAGTCCGAATCAGCAGCGATGGTTCCTTATGACGGTCGCACCATTAGGCGACGGTGGGGGTGCGGTCATAACCCATCTCAACATTTCCGAGCGCAAGAATGCCGAGGAAAAACTGGAACAGACGCGCAGCATACTGACGGAAGCCCAACGCATCGCGCATCTCGGCAGCTGGGAATACATCGTTGAGACGCAGACCACGGTCTGGTCGGACGAACAGAAGCGCATCTACGGACTGGATCCGGCAGGACCGTCGCCCGTTTACGAGGAGATGCTCCGTCGCTACATCCACCCCGACGACGCGGCGGCGCTTGACAAGGCGTTTGGCGAAGCCCTGCGTACTGGCTCGCCCTTCGAGAACGAGAACCGGATCATTCGCCCCGACGGCAGTGTGCGGTTCATCTACAACAAGGCCCAGCCTTACTTCGATGGGACGGGCAAGCTAATCCGGTATGTGGGCGCCACTCTGGACATCACTGAGCGCAGACAGGCGGAAGAGCAGATCAAGAAGCGTGTGAATGAACTGAGTAAGGCAAACACAGAATTGAAGCTCTTTGAAAAAGTCGCTGTCGGGCGCGAGCTCCGCATGGTCGAGTTGAAGAAGGAGATCAATAAGCTCTGTGCCGCCGCCGGCCAGCCACCGAAATATCCGTAGGGGGCAGAGGACAGAGGGCGGTAATCAGTGGTCGGCATGGACCGCCGGCACCCCTGCCGGCATCGGTGGAAAGGGAAGAGATGAATACTGCCAGCAGGTTGCTGGCGGTCCGGTAAGAGAGCTGCATGGAACGCCGGCACCCCTGCCGGCATTGATGTGGAAAGGGGAAAGATGAATACTGCCAGCAGGTTGCTGGCGGTCCGGCAGGGCGGTACGCCGCCACCCTTGGCGGCAGACTGCAGATTACAAGTATGAACATCCGCCGTCTTGAATGCCCATACTGCTTCCGGATTATTCCTCAGCCCAGCTAATTCCTTAAACTTCCGAACTTCTGCATTTTCGAACTCCCGAACTCCCCCGTGATAGGGTTTTCCCCCTGTAAAAGGTGGGGTTTTCCCCCATGGAAAAAAATACCCTGAGCCTTACATTCGTAAAAGGGTTTTTCCAAACCAGGAGTTAACTGTTATGGCTGAATTCATGGTAAGCCAGATGGATTATATTATTTTCTTCTACGGGCTGGGCTTCATACTGCTTGGCGCAGTATGCCTCTTCATAAGGATATCAAGCCCTTTCCCGATCAAGCTCCTCGGCGTGTTCGGCCTTGTCCACGGTATCAGCGAATGGCTTGACCTGGTTGCGATAAGCCTGGGGGACTGGGAGACTTTTTATTTCATACGGCTTTCAGTGATGGCGCTTTCCTTCGTATTTCTTTTTGAATTCGGCAGACGCGGGATTTTTGGCGAGAAATTCCCCTGGCTGATAATTCCCTTCGCGATCCTCGCATGTCTTGGCGCCCTTGTAGGCATAAAGGCCCTTGACCCTTTCATACGCTATAGCCTTGCTCTTCCTGGCGGCATGCTTGCATCCGTCGCGCTGTACCGGCATTCGAAGAATGCGCCTTCAGGAAGAATGGCTCTGGCATTGGCCTCCTGCGCAATGCTGGGGTATGCAATATCCACGGGGCTGATAGTGACAGGCTCTTCATTCTTTCCCGCATCGATTCTCAACTATGAGAACTTCCTGATCTGCTTCCATCTGCCGATCCAGCTTTTCCGGGGAGTGCTGGCCTGCTTGATTACCGTGATGATCTGGACCTACGCCGAACATGCGAACGACAAATACGTGCTGGGGTTCCAGATCCCCAGAAGCGTCGGACACATCGTCTGGATGAGCGCCTCATTGATCCTGATCCTGTTAATTGGATGGGTGGTGACGCAGTACCAGGGCAGGATGGAAGGCGATGAAAGAAAGAATGCCATTCGCACATTGGTCAGGACCTCTGCCGCCGCCATGGATTTCAAGAGGATAGAGCGTCTTTCCGGAACGGGAAAGGACATTTCAAGCCACGAGTACCAGAGGGTGAAGGAGCAGATGATCATGATGCGCAATGCGACACCCGGGGGCAAGCTCTTCTATCTTATGAGGATGATCGACGGGAAGGTGGTCTGTCTCGTGGATTCCGAGCTGCCGGACTCCATGGATTATTCCGCACCAGGGAACATCTACAAGGATGCCCCTGCCGGACTGCTGAAAGTTTTCAGTGCCGGCAAGGAGGACGTCGTAGGCCCGTTCAATGGCCGATGGGGGAGGATCGTGTCGTGTTTTGTCCCGGTACTCAATCCCGGGGGCGGGGATGTGAATGCCGTGCTCTGCCTGGATACAAGCGCGGCGGAACTGGAAAGGGCTCTGTCCATCGACCGGCTCAAGCCGATAATTCTCACATGCTTTCTTTGCCTACTTCTGCTCTTCGTCTTCATACATGTCAGGCTGGTCAGTGAATCCGAACGCTTTCTGGCCGCCAGCGAGGAATGCTACCGCGAACTGTTCGAGTCGGCGGAGGACGGAATACTCCTGCTTGACTTCGACACGGGGAAAATCTTGAAAGCCAACCCGTTCCTGAACACCCTTCTCAGCTACGCGGACGAGGAACTGCGGGACAGGCACCTATGGGATGTGGGGATTTTCAAGGATCCCGAACTGCCAGGTAAAGCATTCCTGCAGTTGAAGACCCAATACTACATCCGCTACGAAGACCTGCCTCTTGAGACCAAGAGAGGAAAGCAGTTGGACGTGGAATTCTCGTGTACAGTCTGCCAGGTCGGCGGCAAGAAGTTCATCCGTTGCAATATCCACGACATCACCGAGCGCAAACGGATTGATGCCCAGGTCAGGATACTGAAGGGACTGCTTCCCATATGCGCGTCCTGCAAGCAGATAAGGGATGACAAAGGGTACTGGCACAAGATTGAAGCCTATATCCGGGATCATTCGGAAGCTGAATTCAGCCACGGTATCTGTCCGAAATGCGCGGAGAAATTATATCCTAAATTCAACCCGTACAAGGATTGATTTGCATGGCAATAGGACTCCTGCCGCGAGGAATACCGCTCCGGGAGGCGCTGCCGTAGAGGTAGCTCGGGCATTCCTGCCCGAGGCAGGTGAACGGTAATCCGTGTTCGGTGAAACGGCATGGAACGCCGCCACCCCTGGCGGCATCTGCGGAGAAGTGGAAAAGATAAAGACTGCCAGCAGGGGTGCTGGCGGTCCGGCAAGACGGTACGCCGCCACCCCTGGCGGCATCTGTGGAGAAGTGGAAAAGATAAAGACTGCCAGCAGGTCGTAGATCCCGGCCGCGGAGTGCGTCGGGAGGTGCTGGCGGTCCGGCAAGACGGTACGCCGCCACCCTGGCGGCATCTGCGGAGAAGTGGAAAAGATAAAGACTGCCAGCAGGTCGTAGATCCCGGCCGCGGAGTGCGTCGGGAGGTGCTGGCGGTCCGGCAAGACGGTACGCCGCCACCCTTGGCGGCAGAATTGTATGATTTCACTTATTTTTGTTTATGGCACTGTTGTGCCATAAACAGAAATCATTTGAAGCTTCTTGCGGACTGGACCGCCTTTTTCCATTCGGCGATGCGGGTTTCGCGCTCGTAGCCGCCCATTTTCGGCCTGAAGATCTTGTCGGCCTTCCAGTTCTTTTCAATATCTCCCTTGTCATCCCAGTATCCGCAGTTCAATCCTGCGAGATACGCAGCCCCGAGCGCGGTTGTTTCCGCGATGGCGGAGCGCACGACAGGAATTCCCAGGATGTCCGCCTGGAACTGCATCAGGAAATTGTTGGTGGAGGCGCCACCGTCGACCTTGAGTGAATTGATCTTGTGCCCGATGTCCTGTTCGAGGCACGCAATGAGGTCGTACGACTGGAATGCTATGCTCTCAAGTGCGGCTCTCGCGAGATGTTCGGCGTTTGTTCCCCGGGTGACCCCGAAAATGCTTCCCCTGGCGTCAGGATCCCAGTATGGGGCGCCGAGTCCGACAAATGCCGGGACAAAATATACACCGCCGGTATCGGGAACTTTCATCGCGAGTTTTTCGGATTCGGCGGCCGTCCTTATGATCTTCAGCGAATCCCGCAGCCATTTCACGACCGCGCCACCGGTGAAGACTGATCCTTCGAGGGCGTATTCAGTGTCCTTGCCGATGTCCCAGGCGACAGTCGTCAGAAGACGGTTGTCTGAGAATTCAGGTTTCGTTCCGGTATTGACCAGCATGAAACATCCTGTCCCGTAGGTGTTCTTTGCAGAGCCCGTCCTAAAGCATGCCTGGCCGAAAAGCGATGCCTGCTGGTCACCGGCCACCCCGCCAATGTCGATTGACTTTCCGAAAATATCCGCAAGTGTTTTTCCAAACAGGCAGGACGACGGTCTTATTTCAGGAAGGATTTTTTCCGGTATGCCGAAGATGTCCAGCAGTTCCCTGTCCCATTTTCCGGTTCTTATGTTGAGGAGCATTGTCCTGGATGCATTTGTAATGTCGGTGCGGTGTTCGCCTGTGAGCTTGAAGATCAGCCATGAATCAACGGTTCCAAAGCAGATATCGCCTTTCTCGGCCTTTTTCCGCAGTCCCGGAACCTTGTCCAGTATCCATTTTATCTTCGTGGCTGAAAAATATGCATCGAGGAGAAGCCCTGTCTTTTTCCTGATGACCTCGCCTTTCCCGGAAAGTTCCAGCGATTTGCAGATCTCGGAAGTCCGCCTGCACTGCCAGACTATCGCATTGTAGACCGGCCTTCCGCTTTTCCTGTCCCACAGGATCGTAGTCTCCCTCTGGTTGGTGATCCCTATGGCGGCTATCTGGCCTGATCCTACGCCGGCGGCCCTCATGGCCTTGAGAGCTACAGTTTTCTGCGAAGTCCATATCTCTTCGGGATTGTGCTCGACCCAGCCGGGCTTCGGGAAAATCTGGCCGAACTCCTGATGCGCTCGTCCAGCTATACCGCCTTTCCTGTCAAAGATTATCGCCCTTGAACTTGTCGTCCCCTGGTCCAGAGCCATGACATAGGTTTTCATGATAAAGCGCCTTTCAGAGATTTTCAAAATATACATTAATGCCATATTAAATAATAATTCAAAAGAATATTTATTATGGTCAAAGAATTCTACATTGTAAGACATGCCGAGTCCATGGAGAACATAGGCATAGAAAGCTCGGTGTTCGACCCGGGGCTCTCCCCGAAAGGGCTCTGGCAGAAGAACAAATGCGCCGAGTTCCTGAAGAAATACTGCGGTTCCCAGACAATCCTCCTCTCAAGCCCGTTCCTGCGCTGCGTCATGACCTCCGAGGCGATCGCTTCTGCGATAGGGACGAAAATCACTTTGGAACCCGCCTTGCACGAATATTTTTCCAAGACTCTGTTCAATATTAAAAAAGTCAAACTGCCGTCGCTCAGGAAGATCGCCTCCGGGCATCCCCTTGTCGCAGGCGGCTATTCCGATGATAAGTGGTGGCCGGATGCGAACGAGGACAAGGCGGCCCTTGAAATGAGGCTTACGATGTTCAGGAACAGGCTGCTTGGAGAAGAGTTCAATTCCGACGGGATCGTCTGTGTCGGACACTGGGCCTCGGTCGAAGCACTGGCCAAATCCCTTGTCCCTTCAATGGATGTTTCCACCGTTGCAAATGCCAGCGTGATCAGGATTGATTTCGACGGCAGGAAATGCCGTCTTGTATTCAACAATGAGACTGTGTTCCTGAGTGAAAAATCAAGCTGATTGCCGCCATCGGTGGAAAAGAAGAAGAATATCTGCCAGCAGGGGTGCTGGCGGTCCGGTAAGATGGAACGCCGGCACCCCTGCCGGCATCTTTTTTTGCTTTCCATTTTATTTCGTCAAATGTCCTGCCACCAAGTTGGTGGCGTTCAATAAAAGCTAAGGTGAATTTATGAATGTTGCTGTAAAAAACTTCAGGCTTGCCGGCTCTTCCATTTCTGTGGCCCTGTCCTGGAAGAAAAATCCTGATTTCCAAATCCATTCGATCGATATTTCAATGGGTAAGGCGGTTTTCCCTTGTCCTGAGCTTGTCGAAGGGAAACCGCCAATTAATCGTCGGGTTGAAACCCGACATACCTGTGCTGAAGTCGATAAGTACTTTTCAGCAATTGATTCCTGGTTTAAGGGGGCAGCCAGGGATCTTCCAACAGATAATATTTTTCTGGAAAGGCTTTCGCCGTTCCAGAAAAATATCCTTTGCGAACTTCGCAGCAAGGTGCCCGCCGGAAAGACAATTTCATATGGCGGACTTGCGAAACTCGCAGGATATCAAGGCGCGGCGAGGGCGGTCGGAACTGTCATGAGCTCAAATCCCTTCCCCCTGGTATTCCCATGCCACCGCGTAATAAGAAGCGATGGATCAGTCGGCTGCTTCCAGGGAGGAGAGAAGGGAATTCCGCTCAAAAAGGCGCTCCTGGAGAACGAGGGAGTTATTAAGTAGGTACGTGCTTTAGCATGTACCATGAATTTAAGAATGGTACACCCTAAAGGGCGTACCTACTTCAATCTCACAGCGCCCCGCGCCACGCGTAGGTGGTCAGGAGAGTCGTAATCTGGGCCACGATGGCGGCATGTGCCGCGCCTTTTGGAAGCTTTATTCCTGTTGAGGCGGCCACGACCTTGTAGTCGTCATAGAATGAACGCAGATTGGCCTTTGTGACCTTTTCGCTCGCTATCCAGTGGTCGACTGCGTCGATGATCATGTCCTCGTACTTGTCGAGGATCTGGGTCATGTACAACCCGGCTTTCCTGCATTTTCCGTTCCCGACATTGCCGTTGGGAACTGTCCTGCGCGCGATTTCAATCAGATCGTTCGCCATGTTGTCGGCGGTGTCCTCCGAACCTGATTCGCAGAGGCGGATCCATGCTTCGGATACCCGCCACTGGGGGGGGTTCCCGTCCTTCCTCTGCAGGAGGATGGCGAAGTACTGGGATGGATCCTTCTTTTCATCGCCCTTGTTGTCATTCCAGGCTATGTTCTTGAGAAACGTGTTGGAATAACGGCTGAAAGTGCTCTTCTTGTCGTTGGGGTCGATGACTATGTACTTCTCCTTTTCGTCGACATAGCCTATGACGGCCACCCAGTGGGCGAAATCCTGGCAGCAGAGGATGGCTGGAAGCCCCTTCTTCAAATGGGCGAGAAGTTTTCTTGTGAAGACATCGCCCTTTTCCTTGTCTGTTATCATAAGATATTTTGATGTTACGCCATATGCGTCGGCTGCCTTCTTGATCTTATGCTCGTTGATGCCTTCTTCGAATATCACGTAAGGCGAACCTGAAGCCTTGGCAAGTCCTCTCTGTGTAGCTTCGATCCCTAGGATGTAAAGACATGAAGACAGGCTGCACGGACCGCAATGGCCGGGCAGCTGTGATTCCATTATCTGAGGTGCGAATTTCATATTATAAAAATTTCTCCTAAAATTTAATTATGGTGCCCAGGGCGGGAGTCGCCATGTCATCCGACATGGCGCCCCGTCGGATGACTGGGCGAACCCGATTTTTTGTAATTTATATCTTTTCCATTTCAAAAAACAATAACATGGTGCCCAGGGCGGGAGTCGAACCCGCACGGGTAAAACCCGACAGATTTTAAGTCTGTTGCGTCTGCCATTCCGCCACCAGGGCATTACTTAAAACAGGCATGTAAAATACATTGAACAAATGAATTTTCCATGCTTTTTAGGCTATATAATTTTATATAATTTACATCTATGTAAACCTCTTGAAATTGCATGATAGTTTTAAATAAAGGGCCTGTTTTGCAATAATATCGTAAAAAACGCTTCTTTTATTATTTTAAAAAATAATGAAAACTAATTATGGTTTGTTTTATGCTTGACATTATATGATATGTACTATAAAAACACAGGGAGGGGTATGCCATGAAAAGGAAATTCACGTTGATAGAAGTTCTGGTCGTGATGGCGATCATAGCCATACTTGCATCGCTTCTCTTCCCGGTCATATCCAAGGTCAAGCTGAATGCGAGAATAACGGAGGCAAAGTCGCAGATGATACTCATGGAAAATGCCATAAGCAACTATGAGACCGCCTACTTGACCATGCCTTGGAGTGACGGCACTACTGATTCCCCGTCCAGTACGCTCAATGACGCCGTCTGGCATGACTGGACATCAGCAGACCAGTGCAGGTATTACGACAAGCTCATGGAATTGCTTGCCTGCTCAAATACTCCTAATGCATACGGATTGAGGAATACCCGTGAGACGAGATTCCTGCAGCCGCCGCAGAAATTATCTGAAACAGGGATTGTTGATTTCTGGGGAAACCGTTTTGGAGTAGCCATGGACTTGAATTCAGACGGCAGGATTTCCGGCACGGGAACTCATCTCGATGGCCAGACAGGGAAGATCTTCATCTGGTCCTTCGGCCCGAACAGGACGAACGAATGGGGCGAAAAGACTCCGCCCAGGGACGATATCCCGTCCTGGAAATAAATTTTCTATTGCAGGTGGATAAGGCTCAAGTAAATGAAATAGACAAAGACAATAAAAGAACAGCCCTTACGGGCTTGACTACCAACAAATTCACAATTCATCATGCAATTAGTTTGTAGTTAATGCCGTAAGGCATGTTCTCAAGGTAACACAGGCTTTCAGCCTGTAGTTGAAATGAAGAGAGAAAAGCAGAGAAAGAAATTGCAGGCTGAAATCCCGCATTACTTGAATAGGCGGCTACATGCTCTTCACGAACTGCCGTATCCCCTGCAGCAGCATCTGGATGGCGACTGCGGTGAGCAGGAGTCCGACAAGGCGTTCGACAGCCGACAGGCCTTTGTTTCCGAGAAGCTTGCTGAGAGTTCCCGACATCAGCAGGATCAGGCCTGAAGCAACACCGGCGATTGTGACGGCGATCAGCCATTCAAGCCATCTGGACGGTTCACGGCTGCTAAGAAGCATGACTGTCGCAATCGCGGAAGGTCCCGCGATATATGGAATGGCAAGGGGGACGACTAGTGGTTCGCCGCCTTCGTTTCTCCTGTCGAAAATGCTCTCCGAACTCTGGAATATCAGCTTGAGTGCAATTATGAAAAGGATGATCCCGCCCGCGATTGAAAGCGCCGGTTCGGAAAGCTGGAAAATGGAAAGGAAGGCGCGTCCGGCGAACAAAAAGAATATCAGGACTGCAAGGGCTATGAGCGATTCCCTGATGATGATCTTCTGCTGTTTCCTCTTGTCATAGTGTCCAATCGTGGAAATGAAGACCGGCACGTTCCCTATTGGGTCCATGACAAGGAAAAGCAGCAATGTGGCCGACAGCAGGGTCATATTAAACAAGCTCCAAGTTCCAAATCCCAAAATTCAAACGAATTAACTGTCCTGATCAAAAAAATACAGAAAACAGTTGTTATGGGAATAAACCCCGTAGGAGTTCACAACTTCAGTTGTGTCTTTATATTAGAAAGATACACGCTGAAGCCGTGAACTCCAACTTTAGCATCAGCTCAAAAGAGGCAAATTTTAAATACCTTCCAATAGGAAGAATAAACCATTCCGCTATTGAAAATTCAAATTTCCACACAAATTTAATTGCTTCGTGAACTTCGTGTCCTTCGTGGTGAAATTAGAACAACATAAGGATATAAATTTATGAGCGAATATGAGTTGAAGCCCCTTGGAAATGCTGCTATCTCCCACCTGCGTCCTGCAAAAGTCGACCGGTTCTGGTTTGGCGCACCATATTATCCCGAACACTGGGACGAGGAAACCCGCGAGAAGGATCCGGAACGCATGCTGGCCGCCGGATTCAACATTGTCAGGCTTGCGGAATTCGCGTGGGACATCATGGAACCGAAGGAAGAGGAGTTCGATTTTTCATTTTTCGACGGGATGATTGAACGCCTCGGCAAAAAGGGCATCATGACGATGCTCTGCACGCCTACGGCGGCACCGCCGCGCTGGCTCACCGTAGGATATCCCGACGCTGTGCGCGTCAACGACAATGGAGTTCCGATGTGCCATGGTTCGCGCCAGCACTGCTGCCACAGCAGCGCGACATTCCGGAAGTTCTCCTGGATAATCACCCAGAGGATGGCGGATCATTTCAAGGACAATCCCTATGTGGCAGGCTGGCAGACCGACAACGAGATCAACTGCCATTTTTCCGAATGCCACTGCGGAAGCTGCCAGAAGGAGTTCCAGAAATTCCTGAGCTGGAAATACAAGGGAGACATCTCCCTTCTCAACAAGGCATGGGGCACCGCGTTCTGGGCGCTGACATATACCGCATTCGAAGACATTGAAACTCCCAGGCGCAACAAGCCGACCTATGTGAATCCTGCATGCGAACTCGACTACTACAGGTACGTGGCTTTCTCAGTCGCGCGCTTCCAGCATGAACAGGTCGAGATCCTGCGGAATTCGCAGCCGAAATGGTTCATCACGCACAACGGAATAATGAGGCTCGTCGACTACCGCGGACTTTTCACGAAGGATCTGGACTTCCTCGGATACGACAGGTATCCGATGTTCGACTACAGCCATGAGAACCGGGATTCAGGCGGCGCCTACCAGCTCGATCATGTCAGGTCCCTTTCCGGCAACTTCATGATTCCGGAACACCAGGCCGGACCGGGCGGGCAGATGCCGTACTTCCACGACAATCCAGAACCGGGCGAGGTCAGGAACATGACCTACAGCGCGGTTGCACGGGGATGTGACAGCATGCTTTATTTCCGCTGGCGCACCTGCCGTTTTGGAGCAGAAGAGTACTGGTGCGGAATTCTCGACCATGACAATGTGCCCCGCCGCAGATACAGGGAATTCGTACAGATCGGCAATGAGATGAAGAAGGTCGGGAAGGAAATCCTCGGTACTAGCGTATTCGTGGACTGTGCGGTCGCAAGCGGGGATTTCGATTCGAACTATGCGCATGGCACGTATCCTCTTGGGCTTCCAGACGCAGGGTGGATGGGCGGAGTCGCGCACAAGATGCTCTACAAATCCGGATACGCCGTCGGATGCGTGCATCCCGAGGACAAGCTTTCAGGATTGAAGCTCTACATCATTCCGAACTGGGAGCTGTTTGATCCTGAATGGGTTCCCAATCTTGAAAAGTTCGTGAAGGACGGCGGCACTCTCGTGATCAGCGCGCGCACCGCAACCAAGGACATGAACAACAACGTGGTTCCGGAAACATTGCCCGGCTGCCTGCGCGAACTCGCCGGAATCTCCGTCGAGGAATATGGAAAGCTCAACATGCCTGAGCAGAGGCCGTTCTCGCTTAAGTTCAAGGACAGGAAGATCGGCAGCGAAATATGGTACGAGATCTTGAACCTTGAAGATGCTTCAGCCATGGCGAAGTGGTCAGGGCGCCATCTTGATGGAAAGCCTGCAGTCTCCATACGCAGGCTGGGGAAGGGGAATGTGATCTATGCAGGCCTGTATCTCTCTGAGAAAATCCTGAAAGTGCTCATGCCGGAATTTGCGAAGATCGCAGATCTCAAGCCGGTCTGGCCTTCGGCTCCGAAAGGAGTTGAGACAGTCCTCAGGTACAATGGGAGGAAAAAAATCTGGTTCTTTGTAAACCATAATGATGGCAGAGTTTCCGTTAAGAAGACGCCCTCCGGTTTAAATCTGATCTCTGGCGCGAAAAATTCCGGAAAGACAATTGTCCTGGATCGGTATGATGTCGCGGTGATAAGGGAAGTCTGATCCGGACGAAGCTTAGGTAGGGATGGGCTTTAGCCTGTCCCATTCTTAATTTAAGATGGTACATGCTGAAGCACGTACCTACTTAACACGCAAATTTTTATTTCCAGTATTTTTCCAGATGCTTTATAGCGAAGTATATGACTCCGCCCATCGCGATCATTATTGATACGAAAAGGAAATAGGCCAGAGGCCAGTTCGTGAAGCCCACCATGCTGGAGAACTCGGACATTCCTCCGACGCCTGCGAAGAAGCTCGGAATCGCTACGGCTATGACCAGGGCGTTCAAGTGTTTCATCAGGACGTTCAGCCTGTTGCTGAGGCTCGAAAGATATATGTCTATCATGCCAGCCGAAATATCCCTGATCGCCTCGATGGAGTCGATGACGTGGATGACGTTCTCATACAAGTCGCGCAGATAGATGTTGGTGCTTTCCTTTATAAGGGCCGACCCGCATCTTTCAAGGCCGCTTATCGTATCCCTCGTGGGCCAGAGTATCTTCCTGAGGAAGATCATCTCCCTCTTGAGATGGTGGATTTTCCTGAGCGTGTGAGGTGTTGGATTGACAAGAAGCTCATCTTCGATCTCCTCTATCTTCTCGCCTATTTTCTCAAGGATCAGGAAGTAGTTGTCAAGAAGCGCGTCGAGCAGTACGTATGCGAGATAATCGGAACCCATTTTCCTGACGCGTCCACGCCCGGAGCGGATCCTTTCCCTTATGACGTCGAACACGTCGCCCTCGGTCTCCTGGAAGGTGATGACGCAGTCGCCGCCCATTATCAGGCTTATCTGCTCGCTTTCGATCTCGTTCTTCTTCTCGTTGAAGGTGAGCATTTTCACGACTATGAAGATGTAGTTGTCGAAATCCTCGTACTTCGGACGCTGGCTGGTGTTGAGGATGTCCTCGAGGATCAGCGGATGCATGTCGAAGTGGTGGCCGATCTTTTCAATTATCGAGACGTCATGCAGGCCGTCGACGTTTATCCAGGTGTTGCTGGGCGTGTTCTTGAATGGAAAGCAGTCTTCGACTTCCTGCGCCTCCTTTTCGACAAGGTTGTTCTCGTCAAAATCCATGATGCGGATCCTGACTTTCTTGGAGACTTTCTCGCCGGTATAGGCGACAGTTCCCGGGGGCAGGCCTTTTCGGGAGGAGAGTCCTTTGAGAAAATCGAACATTTCAAACATTTTTAATTCCTTTTCATCTCAGAATCGGTTGAATAATAAAGCCTAACACGTTAAAAACAAGCACTAAAAATTAAAACTTCGCTGTTATTATGCTGAAAGTCTTGTACCTTAGAAGCTTTTGTTAATTAACATGGTGTGTTAATGAGTCAGTTATTTCTTGGAATTGATATAGGTTCGACGACCCTGAAGGCGGTTCTCCTAAGTGAAAAAGGCAAGGTCCGGCACTCCCTCTACGAGCGCACGAAACCTCTGAGCGACAATGACAGGATCACATGCAGCGGGAAATGCAATGTCTGCGGCGCCTGCAACCTCGGATCCCTCAAGAAATCCATAGGGCTTTTCCTCGCCGAGGCGGGCACTTCAATGGGCGAGATCGCCTGTACGGTCGTGACCGGAAGCCAGATCTTCGAGGACACCCAGCGCTTCATAAAATATGATTTCCATGTCAGCGAAGTCTCGGCCCATGTAGCCGGAGCCCGCCAGTATTATCCCGACTGCAGGGCGGTGCTCGATGTCGGCGGACAGGACAGCAAGGCCATGCTTTTCAGCGAGGACATGAACCTGTGGACTTCGAAGATGAGCGGCATCTGCGCCGCCGGAACCGGCGCATTCCTCGACAGCGTCGCATTGAAGCTCAATATTCCCGTCGAACTGATGTCCGACAAGGTGAACTACGATTCGGATCTGGAGTTCTCGTCCGTATGCGCGGTTCTCAGCGCGACTTCGATCAACAAGTTCAAGAACAGATATCCGATTGGCGACATAATAGCCGGAGCATGCCGTGCCCAGGCGAGGACGATCATGTCTGGCGTCGGCGAGATTTTCCTCAACTACAAGGGCGACATTCTTTTCCAGGGCGGCGTCGCGGCCAACAGGGCCGTCGGGTACTACCTCAAGGAGATCACCGGAAACAATATCGTGATACCTGAATTCCACAGGGTCATGGGTGCTCTCGGGGCCGCATGCCTCGCCAGCGAGCATGCGAAGCTCAAGGGCACTCTCTCAAAGGTCAAGCTGGAATTCGACCGCTCCAAGCTGAAGTCCGTCCCCCTCAGGGCCTCCATCACGAGGAAGGAGTTCTTCTCCAAGAAGGGCGCCCCGATGGTATGGAGGAATCTCTTCTTCCCCACCGAAATATTGAACGCGATGGGATTCAGGATACTCACGCTTGAAACATATGCTGCCATGCACGCAAGAAACCAGAAGAAGATCCGCAAATCGTTCGACAATGCCGCATATAAGGGGTTTTCAGCTGAAACATGTTCTTTCCTCCGGGTGCTCCAGGGGATAGATCTCCCCAAACCCGTCTTCGCCGTATCCACCACCGAACCCTGCCAGCAGGGCGAGAGGATATTCCACGATCTCACAAGGACCTACGGGCTCGAGGACAAGTTCTATTCCCTGCATACCCCCGCCGATTCCGACGACAGGACAATAGACCATGTCGCAGGCGGACTCGAGGAGTCCGTCTACCTCATGGAAAAAGCGACCGGCGTAAAAATGGACATGTGCCGTCTTTCCGAGGCCTGCGTGTATTCCAACGAGGCCGCGGAGATTTCACGGAAATGCAACATGCTCAGGATGCAGAGCCCCCCGCTCATCCGTGGAAGCGAAGCCGTATATTTCTCCACAATATTCTCACAGCTCTGGGGAAGGAAGGAGCTCGTCGACCTCCAATCCCTCTTCCTCGAGGAGCTTGAGAAGCAGAGGGATGAGTTCAAGGACGTTGTCGGCATCGATGACACCCACAGGATTCTCTGGCTCCATCTGCCTCCGTTCTACAACAGCAGGCTGCTGGATTTCATTGAGATCACCTGCAATGCGCCGATAGTGTTCGAGGAAGTCAATTTCGTAGGATGGGATCCCCTGGATCCTGCCGATCCCTACCGTTCGCTTGCAAGGAAGCTCCTTACCGTAGGATTCCTCGATCCCAAGCTGCGCGTCAAGAACATAGGGCAGGGCAGCAAGTTCGGCAAGTTCAACGGCTGCATACTTTACAGCCACGGGTTCGGACGCTGTTCGATGGCCGACAGCTGTTTCGTGAAGCATCTCCGCGAGGAGCTCACAAGCTTGAAGGTTCCCCTGCTCGTGCTCGACGGGGACTGCATCGACTCAACGATCGATCCCTGCAGCACCTATACAAAGGTCAGCGCCTATGTTGAAGCCCTCAACGATAAGAAATATGGCAACATATTCGGAGCCTGCGACGGCAAGCCCGCTCTCCAGAACAAGTTGAAGAAGTCCCGCAGCATCATTCCTTTTGAATCGGGTAAAACCAAGATAATCGCGGGATGAGGATGAACTGGTGAATCGGCGAACCGGAGTACCGGAGATGGGGGATGCTGGTAACTTGATGCTGGATACTGGCTAATTCTAAAGGATCGCTGGCGTCCCGCCGGCAATTGACTTCATGTTTATAGAAATTGCAGACAGGAATGCCTGCATTACTCAAAACAGCCCTTGCGGAAAAAAGGTTAACTGCCAACAAATCCCATTTTTTTAATTCGTAGTCAAGCCCGCAAGGACTGTTCTTTAATACTCCAATGAATAATTAACCTTGATCCTTGAAGGTGTCTTTGTGGTTGAAAACTATTTTTAAAATATCCATTGCGGCGTTTGGTCTTCCAATCTTTGCAGCGGCCTTGCGCATTTCGCTGAGCTTGCCAGGATTTTTCAGGAGTTCGGCAAGTTTGAATTCAAGGACTGCAGCGTTGTGGGCTTTCACGGCCGCACCGTTTTCCAGAAGATAATCCGCGTTGCGTTCCTCCTGTCCGGGAATCGGGGATATGACGATCATTGGAAGCCCCATCGCAAGGCATTCCGACGTGGTGAGACCGCCTGGCTTGCTGATCGCAAGATCGCTGGCGGCCATGTTCTTTTCTATTGTCGTCGTGAATCCTGTCGGCCTGATCTTGCCGGGGAAGGCCTTTTCCAGTTTTTTTAGGTCTTCCAGGAGCTCCTTGTTCTTTCCTGCAAGAGCGAACATCTGGAAATCACAGTCGATCTTCAAAAGTTTTTCGGCGATTAGATGGATTCCTCCGACCCCCATTCCTCCCGACATCAGGATTATCGTGGTCTTGTCAGGGCTGACACCGAGTTCCTTGGCGCATTCAGCCCTCGAATGCTTCCTGCCGAAGACCGGCATGATGGGGATTCCTGTGACATGTATGTTCTCCGGGCTGATACCCTTGTCCTTCATCCTCCACGCGACTTCGGAGCTCGCGGCGAAATATCCGGACATGTGCGGATGCACCCAGAGGGAATGTATGTCGAAATCGGTGACGACTACCCAGACAGGCTTGTTGAATCTCTTCTTCTCTATTTTCCTTGAAAGAAGTTCGGCTGGAAGGAAGTGGGTGCAGATCACGATGTCAGGATTGATTTCATCTATCTTGTCGAAGAGATCCCTCGTATTCAGCTTCTGGACTGCGCATCGGATTTTCTTGAGGAGTGAATCCTCCTTCTCCTCCTTGTCGGACCTGTTGTAGAGGAAACCCCAGACAGCCGGGCTTCTCTCGACTACTTTGATGTATGACTCCGCATATATCTTCCTGAAAAGCCTTGGAACGAATTCCATGACGTCGAGGTGGATGGCATTGACGCCGGGGAAGTTTTCCTCGGTGTTTTTTTTCAGGGCCTCGGCCGCGCGGACGTGACCGGCTCCAGCAGAAACGCTAAGTATCAGGACCGTTTTCTCGTTCTTCATGTTCCCCCCATTCCAATGCTTGCAGGTTTATCTGTTAAGGATATCAAATATAACACAAGTTGACGTGCGGGCAAAACTGGAAAGTGCCTGTACGCCCATATAAGTCCTGAAATAGCTCCTCAAAAACATATGCCGGTTTTTAGAGGGCCTTGAATTGAAATTTAATTTTTCATCTGTATATTTCGTAACGTATTAAAATTAAATCAATTACGAGGGGGCGGAAATGAAGAAATTAATGGTGATGGCAGTTGTTCTGGGCGCGGCAGTTGTTTTCATGGCTGGCTGCGGAAAGAAGGAGGAGCCTGCTGCTTCCATTGACAGTCTCAAGGCGAAGACTGATGCAACTGTAAAAGAGGGCGTAGCCACTGCTGACAAGGCTGCTGCCGATGCCAAGGTTGCCGCTGACAAAGCCGCAGCTGATGCTAAAAAGGCGGCTGACGCAGCTAAGAAATAAGACATTTTATATTTAGAAAAGCACCCCGGCGGCTTTTCCCGCAGGGGTGCTTTTTTGTTGGATTAAGACTTGAAATAATATTCTGTTGCAGATAATTTGAATCTGTATGCTAATTATTATGCCAATAAAATGGGAGATGGTCACTTGCAGAAACCTATAAGTGGAAAAGAAGCCATTGTCGAGGCCGTAGGTCTTTCCAAGGAATTCCGTGATTTCTGGAACCGACCGAAGGCTAAGGCGGTCAATGACATAGACTTTGAGGTTTATGAGGGCGAGGTGCTTGGTCTTCTCGGTCCGAACGGATCCGGAAAATCGACCACTATAAAAATGCTGCTGGGACTTCTTTATCCCACATCTGGTTCGATCTCTGTTTTTGGTGAATCCCCGCGAAGCGTGCGTACAAAGATGCGCATAGGATACCTGCCGGAGGAGTCCTATCTCTACAAATATCTGACAGCTATGGAGACACTCGACTTTTTCGGCGCGCTTTTCAATCTTTCAGCCGTGGAACGCAGAAGCAGGAGCGAGCAGCTCCTGGAAATGGTCGGACTCAGCCACGTCAGGAACCGTCCGGTCGGCGAATTCTCCAAGGGAATGGCCCGCAGGATAGGGCTTGCACAGGCCATGATAAACGATCCCGACCTGCTTATCCTGGACGAACCTACTTCAGGCCTGGATCCTATTGGCTGCAAGGAGATCAAGGACCTTATAATCTTCCTTCAGAAACGCGGAAAAACCGTGATAGTCAGCAGTCATCTCCTGAGCGATGTCGAAGACATAAGCAACAGGGTGCTGATCCTCTACGGTGGAAACATAAGGGCCGCCGGCACCCTCAACGAGCTTCTTACAATATCCACTTCCAGCCGCATAACGACTCCTCTTCTTGAACCCGGAATCACCGAGAAGCTTATAAAGATACTTAGGGAGAACCTCAAGGGCGAGAATTTCGTGATAGACCACCCAAGACGCAGCCTCGAGGATTTCTTCCTTGATGTTGTCAACAGGGCGAGGACTGAAAGTGTTAAGACATACGGCGCCGAAGGTGGCGGAGAGATAGCAGGATACCTGAAGTCCGAGCAGAAGCCGCAGGACATCCTGAAGGGACTTGCAGACCGCAAGGAGGCCAAGGTGGAGGCTCCTGTTGTCAGGAAGGAAGTTCCAGAGGAGGAGGCTGAGGTGGAGTCAAAGGAGAAGCTGGACAAGCTTGTCGCCCACGAACAGGAAAAGAAGAAGGAACCGGCAGAAGTCAAATCCGCAGAAGATCTCGATGAGGCGAACAAAAAACTCTCCCATCTTGTGTCAAGAAAAGATGACAGACATAATTAAGGCGGGCTGTGCCCGTCCCAATACCGAAATCCGAAGCCCGAAATCCGAAATAATGAAATAGAAAATTCAAATGTTCGAAATTTTAAAACTTATAATTTCTAGTTTGTTTCGAATTTCGATATTCGAATTTCGAAATTTTCATGCGCTTAAAGCTATAGAAGCGCAAAACAAGCATAATTCGTTTGGTGCTGAACGATGATATCTTTATGGGCAATAATCAAGCTCACCTGCAGGGCGGCGATGAGATCGCACATCTTCCATCTCCTACTCTTTGTGCTGCTGCTTACGATCGCGATCCTTCCCAATACCGTCCTAGGTGACGGAACTGCGTCGGGATACATCCAGGTTTCGTTGAAATACTGCCTTGGCGCAATCGGGTTCATACTGTCGCTTTCGACGATATGGGTCAGCTGCTTCATTCTTTCCAACGACCTTGAGTCATATCAGATACACATGGTGTTCACGAAACCCGTCTCCAGGATGAAGGTCTGGATCGGCAAATGGCTGGGCGTCGTCCTGATCCACGGCATCCTTCTTCTTGTTGCATCCGGCATAGTCTACGGCCTCATACTCTGGCAGTTCTACCGGAAACCTTTTACGGCTGAGGAAAAGGCGAGGATCAATAATGAAGTCCTCGTCGGCAGAAGGGTGTTCCTACCCGACATGCCGGACGTCGATGCGAAGGTCAAGGACGAATACAGGAAGAGGGTTGATTATTTGAAATCGGCCCAGGCCGAGAATTTCCAGAACCTGTCGAATGCTGAAAAGAAGAAGATGCTCCGCGAACTCCGCAAGCAGATCATCGCCCAGCTCGGAGAAGTCAAGCCCGGCCAGACCAGTTCCAGGTACTGGGACTACAAGGGCGTTCCAAAGGATCTCAAATCCCCACTCTATTTCAGATACAGGATCTATGTCGGTAAGATATCCTCCAAGGACCAGAGGGAGACCGAAGGCTTATGGAGCATCAGGATACTTGTTCCCGAAAACGACATAAAGGACAGGAAGCCAGGAGAGGAAGTCAAGATGAGGGAGGTTTTCATCCCCAAGTCGCAGTATCCTGAAAGGGAGATGTGCGGTGTTTTCCATGAAATGGCGCTGATGCCGGCCGTAGTCGACAAGGATGGGACCGTGACGATTGCATTCACGAATTTCGACAGGGAGCAGAAGCCTGTTTATTTCCAGGGCGCGGACGGGCCCAAGCTGCTTATAAGCGCAGGTTCGTTCTGGGATAATTATCTCAGGGCTGTCTTCGTGATTTTCCTCAGGATACTTTTCCTGGCCGGACTTGCCTGTACCGCCGGCGGACTCCTGTCAATGCCTACCGCCGTATTTGTCGTATTGTCATATCTCCTTATTGGAATATGCGCCTCCTATATCATCAATATTGAGACGGAATTCGGCGAAGATGACGAACTGACCCAGTATGAAGCATGGCATGAGACTGCGGCCAGGGTTTTGAGCCATACAATCCTATGGGGGATAATACCAATGCAGAAGTTTGAAGTCTCCGATTCCGTGGCGAATGGCGAGTTAATTGAATACTCCATGATTGCAAGGACAGTATTCGATTTTTTCATATTGAGGGGAGTTCCAATTTTCCTTCTGGGGATATTATTGTATAGACGGAGAGAACTGGGGACAATCATAAGAAAATGAGCACAGTCAGAAGAATTATTGCGCCGCTTGTCGTGTTCCTGTTCATAACAGGGATATTTGTCGTGTGCACGAATTACGTGCAGAGGCAGATAAACGGCATAAAGGTCGCCGAAAAGCTGACCGACACTGATCCGGTGGAGAATGCTCCGCCGATCGTGGCTTTTACTACTGTTGCACTTGGAAGTTTCAGGGGTATCGTGGCGGATCTTCTCTGGCTCAGGACAATCGCGCTGCAGGACAAGGGGCAGTACTTCGAAATGGTGCAGCTCGCCTCGTGGATCACCAAGCTTCAGCCGCGCTTCACGGGAGCCACCGCATATCTTGCGTGGAACATGGCCTACAATATTTCGGTGACTTTCTCGTCGCCTGAGGACAGATGGCGCTGGGTGAGGAGGGGGATAGAGCTTATCAGGGACGAGGCCCTCAACTACAATCCCGCAGATCCGGTCCTGTACAAGGAACTTGGCTGGATCTACCAGCATAAACTTGGAAATATCATGGACGACGCAAACCTTTATTACAAGAACCAGATGGCCACGGAACTAATGGACGTCTTCGGAGGGCCTGAGCCTGACTGGGAGTATCTGGCGGCAATGCCCGACAATGAGGACCAGTTCAAAAAGCACTTCAATGAAAAGTCGCCCGTATGGAAGGCACTGCAGGACTCCGGGATAAATACGCTCGACGCTCTGGAAAGAAGTTTCAGGGAGGAGAAGAAGCTGCCTGGGAAATTCACCGATAAGTTGAAGGATGGCGTGGATGCCAGGTTTGTTGAAAGCTACCTGAGGAGCAGATGGCTCAAGAGCAAGTTCAAGCTTGATCCTAAAAAGGTCATTCAGATCAACAACAAATATGGAAAACTCGACTGGCGTCTTCCTGAAGCACATGCCATATACTGGGCCACCCTGGGCATAGAGCATCAGCTTACTAAAGAACCGGATGTCAGCTGCGAACGCATGATCTCCCAGTCCCTGGCCGACTCATTCAAGGCCGGACGCCTGCTTGTTTTTGACAAGAACAACTTCAAGAGCCTTCTTCTTGCTCCGAATTTCAACATAGTCGATGCTGTAAAAAAGGAATTCGAGGATGTCTATGAGCGTCAGAAGTCCAAGTCTTTCCTGGCAGCCAAGGAGAATTTCATGGTGGATGCGATCGTCAGCATGTACAATTTCGGGAAATACAAGAAGGCTGAAGAGTATCTCCTAGTGCTGCGGAAGGAATATCCGGGCAATCCCAGATACAGGAAGAGTCTCGAGGAATTCGCGATCAAGGAGTGGATGGAGGATGCGAAGGACGGCTCCATGAAACAGGTCATGGGGATAATCGACGGTCTTTTGTTCCAAAGCATGTATTACCTTGCTTATGGGGATGCTGAAACCGCTGTGGCGCATGAAAAGATGGCTCAGAACATATATTCCTATTACAGGCAGTCGCAGAGCGCAAGCTTGAACAGGGTGGGGCTCGCACCATATCAGGAAATAAAGGCGAAGATAATAGGCAGCTGTCTCACTAATTTTCCAAAACAGATTTCCGACAGCCTCCGCGCCGCCCTTGAGGAGCAGAAAGTGCTCAACAAGGAAGACAAGGGCATTTCAAAGGAGAAAAAGGATTGAACCGCCCGGATTTGAAGGTGGATTGAAAAATCCATGCCACTGAAAAAGAGCGAATTTGTATTTTGTTTTTAGTACGGATTCAGTAAACGACATCGTTTACTGAATACGTGCCATCTTCGTCGCGTATCACAACACGCTGCCACCTAAATACTTGCGGTTTTTCGTTCAATGCAGGTGCGAACCATAAACAGCACAATCTTTGACAGATAATCTCGTGCGGAAGGATTTCCGCCGAGAGTATCTAGGCCGACTTCTTGTATTCCATGAAAAGCTCCGAGCCCAGCTCCTTGTACGACTGATACCTCTGGGACGGGTCACGCTTGATCATCTTGTTCAAAATCCTGATTATTTCCGGATTGGTCTTGTCTGGAAGTTTTCCCATGGAATTGTTCATCCTGAGAGACAGCACATGCTTTTCAACAAGGTGCTTGATGTCTTCGGACGAGTAGAAGGTCTGGCCTGAAATCATATGGAACATGAGCATTCCAAGGCTGTAGATCTCGCTGTACTGCGATTCCGGAGCCCCTACTATCCTCTCGGGCGGAATATAATGAGGGGAACCGAGTATCTGGTCGGCCTTGCTGCCGTTGATGGCTTCCTGTACAGGTATTGCAAGCCCATAATCGATCATCTTCACGTTTCCTCTCCGGTCTATGAGTACGTTCTGCGGTTTCAGATCCCTGAAAAGATATCCGCTGTCGTAGATATGCTGTTCGGCAGATAGTATCTGGAGGGACCAGAGAAGAATCTGGCTGTCAGGGCGTTTCACAGGAGATTCAATTATCTGATCGAGCCTAATTCCTTCGATGAACTCATATACGGCATAATATTCATTCAGCCATACCCCGTATTCATATACTTTGGTCAGGTGGGGATGGTTCCCGAACTTGCTGCCTGTCCTTGCCTCTGTAATGAGGGACTCGATGAGGAAATTGTCGCTTTTCATCTTCCTGGGCAGTATTTTCACTGCATATTCAAGTTCGGAATCATGCCTGTCGAAAGCATGGTATACGCTTCCCATGCCTCCTCCGCCAAGAGGTTCATAGAGCCAGTAGTCCTTCAGGAGGAACGGGATGAAATTTGAATTCGAGCAGTCTGTACATTTTGAAATGCTCAGCGGGATGTTCTTGTCCAGATGAACCCTTGAACCGCAATTGCTGCAGATTATGAAACCGTCTTCGAGATATCCGAGTTCCGGCTTCGCCATGATCAGCTGGGTTTTCTCCCTATGCAGATCCAGCATCCCGGTATCCAGGTTTCCATTCTCATGCTTGAACAGATTGAAGTTCATTTTTCCCTCGTTCTCGGTAACCCAGACCCTAAAATTTCATTTCTCCCTGGACAAAATTATAAGCAAATTACATGCCAAGGTTAAATAAACTGCAGGACGCCCCTCTTTTGAGCGATAAATGTTCTTTTTAGCTTAAGGTCTTAATTCACAAGGCTATCTATATGAAGGTGTCACGGTACACTCATTGTTGAAAAATTTCAAATACCATATGAATATTTGAATTTCCACATATTCCTGTTATTTTTGAATCTGTGTATCAAGGGAACCTAGGTTCCATCAATGATTAAAATCACTAAACTCCGAGGTAGCCACGAATGAACCGCGATGAAGTCAAAAAAATAGTATATGAAAATCTCCAGCAGGGTCTTTCCCTTTCCGACATCCAGAAGGTGCTTCATGACAAAGGGGAAATAATCACTTTCCTTGATTTGAGGCTTCTGGCTTCCGAACTTGAGAACCTGGACTGGAAAAAACTGGCCGGAGAAAAGGACGTTCCTCCTCCTGAGACTAAAAAGAAGGAAGAAACTGCAGATAAGGCTGATAAAACCGAGCCTGAAGGTGAAGAAGATGTGATCTCAGGTGACAAAGGGGAATGGTCCGGAGGTACAAAAATCGAAATCAGCAAGATCACGCGTCCCGGGGTTGCATTGAGCGGAAGCGCCACGTTCGCGTCCGGTGTCAAGGCAGATTGGTTTGTCGACCAGATGGGCAGGCTTGGACTTGAAAAAGCTACCGGCAAACCGACTCCGGAAGACGTCAAGGGATTCCAGGAAGAACTTCAGAAACAGCTGCAGGGTATGTGAAAATAAAATTTTCAGGCGAAAATTTTGTGACGGATAAAAAATTCATTGAATCCATATCCGAAAATGATATCAAGGGGCTGGCGGAAGCCGACTCCAAGGGTTTCCTGATGGCTCCGGGTGAAGATGCTGAAAGCTACAGGAAGCGGCTTCTTGTGATGGACGAATCCTATTCCGAGGTCGAAAAGGAACTCTGTTCTTCCGACAGTTATAATATTTTCGGGGAGTTCACGATTGACACCAGTAAGCGCATCAGTCCGGAAATATTGGGTGAGGCTGCGGAGCTCACTCAGAGATATTATGGTTTCAACATAGACTGGGTTCCGGGTTTCTTTCTTTCGAAGAGCCTGGGTGTCCTCTGGGGTGGATGCGCCATTTCGTTCCCGGATCAGAATCAGCTGTCGATCTTCATAATCCGTGCGAATTTCGCAAAAAAGAAACGTTGGCTATTCTACCGCAGGGACGAACTTCTGGCCCATGAGCTCTGCCATGTGGCGAGAGTCCCAGTGCGTGACAGGACCTTCGAGGAGCTTTTCGCATACAGGCTCTCCCCGAGCCCCCTGAGGCGGTACATGGGGAACTGTTTCCGCCATGACTATGACGCCATCCTTTTCATACTTCCTGTCTTCCTGTTGCTGGGAATGCAGATATTGAGGTTGTTCTTCGGCCTTGACCAGAAAATTCCGATATGGCCGTTCTGGATCCTTGCAGGGATATATCCGCTTTTCCTGATGCTCCGCAACCATTTCAACCGGTATATTTTTTTCAGTGCCAAGACGAACCTCGAAAAAGCCGGCATGCCCGAACCTCTCCCCATACTTTTCAGATCCAACGGAGATGAGCTGAAAAAAATATCATCTTTGAAGGATTCAAACGAGCTCAGGAAATGGTTGGACGAAAAAGCTGGAGATGAACTGCGCTGGAAAGTGATCAAGTTTAGGTTCTTCCCCAAAAATGAAACAAGGAGCGTCTCTTGAAAAAATATAAGATTGCAGTTATTGCAGGTGACGGCATAGGTCCGGAAGTTATTGCTGAAGGCACAAAAGTACTTAAAAAGATTGGCGAACTGGACGGCTCGTTCACTTTCGAGTTTGATCATTTTCCATGGGGCTGTGCATACTATCTGAAAAACGGCAGGATGATGGATGATGACGGCATGGAGAAACTAAGGAAATATGACGCGATCTATCTTGGAGCCGTCGGAACTCCAGGTGTCCCTGACCATGTTTCCGTAAGAGATTTGCTGTTGAAGATCCGAAGAGGCTTTGACCAGTATGTCAATCTTCGTCCTGTCCGCCTTCTGGAAGGAGCCTCCTGCCCGTTGAAAAATGTCAAACGGGAAGATATCAACATGATCGTCGTACGGGAAAACAGCGAAGGCGAATATGCCGGTGCAGGGGAATGGTTCTTCGAGGGCAAACCGGAGGAATTAGTCCTTCAGACGGGTGTCTTTTCACGGAAAGGCACTGAAAGGATCATTCGTTATGCTTTTGAAATTGCCCGTAAGGAGAAAAAGACATTGACAAGCATCAGCAAGGGAAACGCCCTCAATTACTCAATGGTATTCTGGGATCAGATATTCAAGGAACTGAGCAAAGACTATCCTGACGTCAAAACCTCTTCCGTACTGGTTGATGCTGCAGCCATGTTCTTCGTAAGACAGCCGCACAAGTTCCAGGTCGTAGTCACATCAAATTTGTTCGGAGATATACTCACGGATCTTGGCGCTGCCATCGCGGGTGGCATGGGACTGGCTGCGGGAGCGAATATCAATCCTGAAAGGACCTTCCCTTCCATGTTCGAACCTGTCCATGGTTCAGCACCCGACATCGCTGGAAAAGGGATCGCGAGTCCACTGGCAGCTATCTGGTCTGCAAGCCAGATGCTCGATTTCCTAGGACATGAGGCCTGGGGCAAAAAGGTGCTTGATGCTGTCCAGAAGACTCTGGTTGAAGCAAAGACACTCACTCCAGACGCAGGCGGAAAAGCAGAAACCTCGGAAGTCGGCGATGCGGTTGCGAACGCACTGAAGTAATAATACCCTATAGAGACTAGCAGGAGGCTTTATGGCAAAGCTCAAGGATATAGTTGGATTCCTCGACGGACTCTTCCTGACCAACCCGAACCTCAAGGACGACTCCAACAACGGTCTGCAGATCCAGGGCAGTATCGAAGTCAAAAAGACGGTGTTCGGCGTCGATGCATGCAATGCGCTCTTTGAAAAGGCGATTGAGAAAAAGGCTGATTTCATATTCGTACACCATGGACTTAGCTGGAACGACAATTTAAGGCGGCTCATCGGCCCAAATGCCAGAAGGATCGCACCGCTTTTCAAGAATGACATCTCCCTCTATGCCGCTCACCTACCGCTTGACATGCATCCTGATATCGGGCACAACGTCCTGATCGCGAGAATGCTGAAGCTCCAGAACTGCAGGAACTTTGCGAAATTCGCTGGCGGCGAACTCGGAATAGCCGGGGATCTCGAGGAGGAGACAAGCACTGCAAAACTTTCGTCCATCCTTGATAAAGAATTGGACACCAAATGTTATGTCATCGGCAATGCCTCGAAGCCTGTGAGGAAAATTGCGATAATCTCCGGCGGAGGCTGCAGGCCGGAAGGAATTACCGAGGCTGCAAGGCAGGGAATAGACTGCTTCATATCCGGCGAGGGGAACCATACTTCATATCATTTCATCAGGGAAGAGAACATCAGCGTCATTGTCGCAGGACATTATGCCACTGAAAAACCCGGAGTGCTCGCGGTGATGGACAAGATCAAGGAGAAATTCGGCATCGGCTGCGAGTTCGTAGATATTCCTACTGGATTGTAATTGGTGTCAGGAATTTTCCGGTTTTGAGGTATGATGCAAGGTTTTCGGCGGTCCTAAGCGACTTGCGTTCTACGGATTCCGCGGTGTTGAACGCATTGTGTGGAGTGAGTATTGCCCTGGAATCCTTCATGAGCTTTAACACTGCTGAAACGCTTTTCCGGGCTTCAGGTTTTAGTTTGGAAGCATTTTTTCCGTCCCTGAGAACAGAAGCAAGATCCTTTTCAAAGTCATAGACGTCAAGGCCGATACCTCCGAAAATGCCTTTTTCCAGTAGTTTCAACAGATCGCCTGAAGGAGCCACTTCACCGCGTCCGACATTTATGAATATTGAACCGCTGGGCATGGACTTGAGAGTTTTATAGTCGAGCATTCCACGTGTGATGTCTGTCAGCGGCAATGCGCAGACAGCGATATCCGCATTTTCCAGCCCTTCCTTGAGAGAGACGTAGTGCAGTCCATATTTCCTTTTCATCTCAGGTTTCGGCTTTAAGTCGACACCTAGGATTTTCATCTGGAGCCCATGGGCGATGTCGACGAGTTCGGTGCCGATTTTACCGACGCCGATTACGGTTATCCTGCGGTTGCGGATTTCGCAGCCGGTGAGGCCGTCACGGTAGAACGTCTCAAAGGACTTTCTCTGGAGCGTAAGGTTGCGGAGGAGGGCGGTCCACATCATGAGGGCCTGTTCCGCAACCGCGCGTGCTGCATATTCCGGGAGATATGCGGCTGAAATCCCAGTTCTGGCCTTCCTTAAATAATCAGATACATGGTCATATCCTGTTGAACGGGTGATGATTGCGTCCAGCTTGTCCCGCCATTCGAGCGGGAATTTCGACTGTGTCCTGGTGCTGATTATTTTCGCTGGAGGGGATTTGTGGCCGCTTTCCTGGATGGTCTTCCAGGTGAAAAGGTATTTATGTCCTTTGGGCAGGACTTCCCTGAGGATATTTTCCTCCTCTTCGAATGCCTCGTAGAAAACCGCGGAATAATTATTCTTCATGTTTATTTCTCCAACCGGGGTGCCTGTGCCATCATGACAATAAACGGATATCTCCAGTATGTAAAGCGTTCGAAGGTTTTTGTGTCTGGAAAGAAACGCAGGTAGTTTTCAATTCTTTCCCCTGGATCGGAGCCGAACCGGAAGTCAAGCCCTTGGACTGAGAGAAGGGCATATTTGAAAAGATGCTGGTTTGCGAGTTTGAAGTCCTGCGGTTCGGCGGGAATTCCATATGAGGAGTTTTCAAGGCGTTCTTCAATCTGCTCCGGCCATATCCCCTGCCTTAATGACTTGTCCTTTAGGAGATCTGCAAAACTTCTCCCATGCCAGGACTTCCCGAACCTGATATCGACAGTATCGACACTCCCATTCTTTCTGAATTCGCAGAGGATGTGCAAGGGTTCACCTTTTTCGTTGAAAATCGAAATTGTCTGCGCTTCAAAATCCTCCTGGTAAGCCATCTCGCAAAGCAGTCTTGTCAATTCATGCGTGTTCCCATATCCTTTCAGGAGTATTTCGGCCGGGGAACCGGCCTGATGTTTGAAGTCTTCGCCGGGCTTGAGCTTTACTGAACGCTGGAGGAGCTTGAACATGTCGTCAACAGAAGGTGGAAGATTCTTGAATTCCTTTATGAGCATGTTTTTTATGATGAACGCGGATTCCCATCTGAGGAAGTCAGCCTTGTCGGGAAGCGTGCTGAAATAGGAGCCGTCAAGCTTCATCCCGCCAGCAAGTTTGAGATAGTCTGAGCGTATCTTGACGGAGGCGGCTCTGCGTTGGAGGATTTTTCCGGCGGAAGCAATGGCGTTTTCCATGTCTCCTTTTTCAACCGCAGTCATCCATGCCTGTACATCGATAGAAGACGGGTATGGAGTGGTAGGAGGAAGGAGTTTCAATAAAAGAAGCACCAGCGCTACTGTAATGAATACTGCTGCAAGCGAAAGAAAATATCCTTTAATGTTATTTTTCATTTATTCCTCATGGGTTTATTTCCGGCTTCTTTTGTTTGCAGCCATCAAGCCCCGGACAGATAAGGCGATAGCAATATAGACGACGAGTAAAAACATGAAAAAAGAGCAGTTGTTTACTGCGGACGTGATGTTGTATGAGAGGAATTCATGGCGTGCCTGGAAAAATGACCTCAAGTGCCTGAGCTGGAACTGGAATGAATAAAGAAGCGCTATGAAGAATATGAGGATGAACAGGACATAGGCATGCTTCCTGTTGAAACGCGCCGAAAGTTCCTCGATGGAAGAGAAAACTTCTGCGACCAGAGGTGAAAGAAGTGGTACTGCAAAAAGCATGTGCCTGTAGTTGAGATCAAGGCCTCCAGTGCATAGCGTGTATGAGAATATGCTCACGGAGGCAATGAGAAAACCCGAAAGGAAAAGAATATGCTCGGGACCAGGCGTTTTCTTCAAGGCATGATAAGTGAATGGCAGAAGGAAGATGATGACAAGGAAGATCGAGCCGCCGAAAAGAGTGACATATTTTGGCGAATAGAACAGAAGGGTTCTGGCATTGGTGAGGAAATCCGTGCCGAAGAAGATTGCGCCGGCATCGTGGTAGAAGACATATGTGCTGTGATGAAATTGCGCAAGCGAGAACGGGCTGCCAAAATTCATGTAGTTATAGGACATCAGGAGGGTGGCAGGAATCATCCCTGAAACCAGGAAGGCCGTAAAATGCCTGATGTTCAGGAAATTCCTGCGGCATTTATAGATGTAGAATATAAACAGGGGCAGGAAAAGGAAAATGGTCATGTATTCGCTGATCACTGCGTACGCCAGAAGGAAGGTTGAAGTGCAGAGGATATATATTTTTTTGTCCCTGGCATAGGATATGGCCAGAAGAAAAGACAAGGTCACAAGAAGAGAGGTGAAGATGTGGGAATACAGCAAAGTGCCATATCTGAGGAAAATTGTACCGGTGCAGAAGCCTGCTGCAACAAGAATAGATACATGGAGTTTGTAAGACAATTGCCTTAAAAGAAAAAATATGACGAGGAAGAGGGCTGTGCAGCAAAAGGCTGGAGCAAGCTGAAGCAGGCAGATGCGCTGGTCCTCCGAGTAGTCTGTCTTTAAAAAAGCGAAATCATCGAAGTTGATCATCTGCATGGAGTTTTTGACGGGGGATAGTGCATGATTGAACAGATAGAGGAAGAATGCAAATCCCGGTGCGCGATCAGAATAATACTTTCCCGAGGAGATGGCGGAATCATGTCTTGCGAACCTGACGTTGTCTTCAAGTTCGAAGCTACCGCGTTCGACCATTGAATTGACGAGCGCAAAATGGCTGCCGTCATTCGTGCATGTGAGCCCTGAATTCAGGCTGTAGAAGAAAATCATGAGGAGATATACTGTAATCAGGCAATAGAAAAGATTCCTGTTCATTGATAGTCTTCCTTATGGAGCTATTAAGACTCCGTTATCCGTGGAAGAACCGAAGCCGGAAAATCTATTTCCATTGCCTTGTTCCGGCCAAGTGAAAAAGAGAATTCCTGTTATTTGTCGGCAGGAGGAAGTGCAGGCACAGTCTTTTTTTCAGGAACAGCCAGGGTTTCAGGTTTCTTTGCTGGTTCAGGAGTTTTTTCGGCAAGAGGCGCCTTTTCAGCCTTTGCAGGAGCAGTCGCGACGGCTTTTGCATCCTTGGCGGTTTCGAGTTCCTCGACGATGCTTTTCGGGGCTTTCCTGTGGCCTGTCATTATTGCAAGAGCGAGCGTGATTGCGAGGAAAAGAGAAGCGAAGACAACTGTCATTTTCGCAAGATGGCTGCCTGTCTGGGCCCCGAACACAGATTCGCCGAGTCCGCCAAATGCGCTTCCGAATCCACTGTCCTTCGACTGCTGTACGAGAATGAGACAAATAAGAAGAAGCGCAATCAAGACGTCTGCTACTGTGAGAACTGCAATTAAAATATCCATGGGGACCTCTGATTTATTAGGCACATAGGCGCATAGGCTCTAAGGCACTGAGTTTTATGTTTCCGATTTTCTATCTTATCTGGATTTCAGCCGATTGAATTCTTTATTAATGAGGCAAATCCCTCTGCATCAAGACTTGCGCCGCCTACCAATGCCCCGTCAATATCAGGTTTCGCCATAAGTTCCTTGGCATTGTCTGCCTTGACCGAACCGCCGTACTGGACAATTACCTTGTCCGCGGTAGCCTGTCCAAATGTGTCTGTCAGGAGTTTCCTTATGAGGGCATGTACTTCCTGCGCCTGGTCGGGTGAAGCGGTCTTGCCGGTGCCGATCGCCCATACGGGCTCATAGGCGATGGTAGTCTTGAGCATGTCGTCAGCTGTCAGACCTGCAAGGCTTCCCTTGAACTGGGTTGTGATGACATTGGCCATCTTGCCGGCTTCGCGTTCCTGGAGGGTCTCACCTATGCAGACAATCGGGAGAAGGCCCGCGCCGAGCGCGAATTTCGCCTTCTTGCTGACAAGCTCATTGGTTTCGCCGTAATACTGGCGGCGTTCGCTGTGTCCGATAATGACGTATTTTACTCCGAGGTCAAGAAGCATTGCCGCAGATATTTCGCCGGTGTACGCGCCTGAAGCCTTGTCTGAGAGGTTCTGTGCTCCGAGTGATACTCCGGATCCCTTCAGAAGAGGAGATATCCTGTCAAGGGTTGTGAACGGAGGGCACACAGCCATGGTAATCTTGTCGGAAAGGCCTTCGACCTTCTTTACTAAAGCGGATACAAGCTGTACAGCCTCGGTGGCCGTCTTGTTCATCTTCCAGTTTCCTGCAATGAAAAGCTTTCTCTTTTTCATGATAAATTTTCCTCGTAGACTCGTAAAATTTATAAGTTAATTATTCGTTGTTTCAAATAAAAATTTCGAAAAGCCAATCAATATAGGCCGTGTAGGCGAAATTTCGAGCGGAATTGAAAAAATAATCATTCCCACTCTAAAGCCGTGGACTCCAACTGAAGAAATCTCAACTCCCCCATTTTATAGTTGGGTATAAAAAAAGGCTTCAGGCCGGAGCCTGAAGCCTTGTAATAATTTTTCACGGAAAAATTATAATTACATGTCGTTGAGAGCTACGACTCCAGGCAGCTGTTTGCCTTCGAGGAACTCAAGGGAAGCGCCTCCACCTGTGGAGATGTGCGACATCTTGCCTGCGAGACCGCTCTGGTTGACAGCTGAGACTGAGTCGCCACCGCCGATCACGCTTATTGCTCCCTTGTCGCTGGCATCGGCGACTGCTTTGCATATTGCCATTGTGCCTTTTGCAAAGTTTGGCATTTCGAAACAGCCCATAGGTCCGTTCCAGACAATTGTCTTGGCCTTCATGATTTCTGCGGTGTAGGATGCAACTGTCTTCGGTCCGATATCGAGGGCCATCCAGCCTTCGGCAATATCATTTCCAACGGTTTTTATCTGTGCGGCATTGTCGAATTTGTCGGCTGAAAGGTTGTCAATCGGAAGCAGGAAAGTTACGTTTTTCTTTTTCGCTTCGGCAAGAATCTGTTTTGCAGTGTCGATTAGTTCGTCTTCGCATAGGGATTTTCCAATATTATGTCCCTGCGCCTTGAGGAACGTATAGGCCATTCCGCCTCCGATGAGAATCGCATCGCATTTTGAAATAAGGGACGTCAGTACTTCAAGTTTTCCGGAGATCTTTGCGCCGCCGATAATGGCGACGAACGGGCGTTTCGGGTTTTCAACGGTCTGTCCGAGATACTGGATTTCCTTCTCCATCAGGAATCCTGCAACTGATATTGGAATGTACTTGCAGATCTTTGCCGTTGAGCCATGGGAGCGGTGCGCCGTGCCGAAAGCGTCGTTGACATATACATCACCGAGTTTCGCGAGCTCTTTTGCGAAATCCGCAGTCTTTGCCTTGTCCTCGTCGGTCTTCGCCTTCATGTCCTCTTCAATATGGAATCGGGTGTTCTCGCAGATCATGAGTTCGCCGGGCTTCAAGGCTTTTGCTGCGGCTACGGCTTTCTCTCCGATGCAGTCGTCTACGAACTGGACGGGTTTGCCAATGAGCTTGGAAAGGACGTCGACAGTCGGCTTGAGGCTGAATTCAGGCTTGACTTCGCCGTCGGGACGTCCGAGATGGCTGAGAAGGACCAGTGATGCTCCCTTGTCAAGAACATATTTGATCGTCGGAACTGCAGCTCTGATTCTTGTGTCATCCTTTATCTTTCCTTCCTTAACAGGAACATTGAAGTCGACGCGCATCACTACCCGCTTGCCTTTAAGTTCGACGTCGCGCACGGTTTTCTTGTTGAGTCCCATCACAAACCTCCTTCGTTATGAAAATATCCAGTTTAATATTTTTTTGCTCCCTTTAATATTGTTACTTGCGAAAATTTTTCAAATTAACCTTTAAAAAGGTTCCCTTAATTGTTTTTTGTGAACTCAGGAGTATTTTCTAGCTTTTCATAACAGACAGGAGATATTTCAGGCAAATGTTCAAGGATTCACTATATTTCATTAAAAAGAAGAGAATACTTCTTTCTCGATTCCTAGTCGTCCTTATTACGGCTATTTTTATTTTTACCGATCATTCGTGGAAGGATGAATTCTATCATTTCATAATCTTCCAGTCCATCGGCGGGTTCCTTGTAGCTTTCTGCATACTTGGACGCTTGTGGTCGGCCTTGTACATCGCAGGCAACAAGACGAAGAACCTCATCTCCGAGGGCCCTTATTCAATGGTACGGAACCCACTCTATTTTTTCAGCTTCTTTGGTGCAGTCGGACTTGGCCTGACCACTGAGAATCTCCTGATACTTTTCCTGATCGTGGTCCTTTTCATCATTTATTACCCGTTCGTCATCATTGGAGAGGAGAAGAGGCTTATCGAGGTCCATGGCGAAGAGTTCCTGGACTACATGAAGCATGTCCCGAGATTCATTCCGAATCCTTTCAAGCTCAAGGAGCCTGAATTCTACAACGTCAATGTGAAGAAGTACAAGATTGCCTTTGTCGATGCCATGGGTTTCTTCTCGATATACATCTGCGTCCAGATCGTGAACATCCTGCACGCCGCAAAAGTGATTCCAGCATACTTCTCTATCCCCAAATGCTTCTTCTCATAAGTAGCTCGGGCATTTCTCCCCAAGTTTCCATTTTCATGAGTCAATTGCTGAATTGGCAATTAAAGTAGGGACGGCCTTTAGGCTGTCCCATGTATTTGGATTTCTATGTTCATAAAGCCCAAGAATGGTACATCCTGAAGGACGTACCTACTTTCAAGACAAAAAAACGGCAGGAATTTCTTCCTGCCGTTCAATTTTTATCTCGCCTGGATTATTACTTCTTGGCCATGAACTTGATGAGGTCGATTACCCTGTTGGAATAGCCCCACTCGTTGTCATACCAGGAGACCACCTTGAAGAACCTCTTCTCGCCCTTCAGATTGTTCTGGAGGGTTGCGAGGGAGTCATAGATGGAAGAACGGTCATCGTGGATGAAATCCGTTGAGACCAGTTCCTCGTCCGTTACTCCAAGGATACCCTTGAGGTAGCTGCCTGCTGCCTTCTTGAGGGCGGCATCAATCTCCTCGATGCTGGTGTCCTTCGTGGTGCGGAAGGTCAGGTCGACAACTGAGACGTCAGGTGTCGGAACGCGGAATGACATTCCGGTGAGCTTCCCCTTGGTGACGGGAAGAACTTCGCCCACGGCCTTTGCTGCACCGGTGGAGGAAGGAATGATGTTGCATGCAGCTGCGCGTCCGCCTCTCCAGTCCTTCTTGGACGGGCCGTCAACGGTCTTCTGCGTGGCGGTGTATGAATGGATGGTGGTCATAAGACCTGTCTCGATGCCGAAACCTTCCTTGATGAGGACATGTACGACCGGCGCCAGGCAGTTCGTCGTGCAGGAGGCGTTTGAAACGATATTGTGCTTTGCTGCATCATATTCGTTCTCGTTTACGCCCATGACGATGGTCTTGACTTCGCCTTTTCCTGGAGCTGAAAGGATGACCTTCTTCGCGCCTGCTGCGAGATGCCCCTTGGCCTTCTCGGAGTCCGTGAAGAGACCTGTTGATTCTAGCACGTATTCAACGCCGAGAGCCTTCCAGGGAAGCTGGTCGGGGGTCTTTGTAGCCATGACGCACTGGATCTTGTGGCCGTTGACGACGATTACATCGTCTTCTTCCTTGGAGGCGTCGCTCTTGCATGTCTCGACCTTGTGCTTGAATTTTCCCTGGACTGAATCGTACTTCATCTGGTAGGCGAAGTATTTTGCATCAGTTGAAACATCAACCACCGCCACGACATCGATTTCTTTTCCGAGGAGTCCCTGGTCGCAGATCGCCTGGAACGCCATTCTTCCGATTCTTCCGAATCCGTTGATTCCGACTTTTACAGCCATTTTAAAGCCCTTTCTTTAAGCTATTGGTTCTGATGAAATAAAATCCGTCCTTAAAGTGAGACGGACAGAACCGTAATTATATACGCAGGCAGTTGTTTTTCAAAGGTTTCTTATAAAATTTTCAGGATGAAATTTTTATAGTCGGCCCCGGGTATTGAAATTAAGGAAGATTTTTGATATTATTGTTGGAGTCAATAACTGGAAGGAGGCCTTGAAATGAGCTTTTTGAAACCTGCCATTGGAATAATAATTGCCGTTTTACTGTTTTGTCCGGTTTATGCCCAGCAGAAGAAAAATCCCCAGGTACAGCCAGCGGCGCCAGTCGAACCTAAGAAACCGGTCTACACGGGAAAGGACATCCCCCAGGGGCCTCTTGAAAACCTGATGGTGAAGGTTGGAGCAGGAGGCGTAACAAAAGGCGACTATGACTTTTTCATGCTGAAGACTGCGAACAAGGCCGGAAAGACAGTAAGCGCGCTTTCAGGCGATGAAAAGAAACAGGCGCTGTTCAGCGCAATAGACGAAGAGCTTCTTTTCCAGGCGGCTCTTGCTGAAGGAGTCCTCAAGGATGAATATACGTGCTGGATGATACTCGGGACTTACAAGTCGAACAATACGACCGCAAAAATCGATCCCAGGACTTTCAGCGACGATGAGCTGGAAAAATTCTACAAGGCAAATCCCGGAAAATTCACAAGGCCCGCCTCTGTGAACGCGAAAGGGCTCAAGTTCATGACCGAATCCGTCCAGGAGGTGCAGAAAGTGCTGAAGCAGGTTACTACGAATCCCGACAGCGCTAAAAACTGGATCGTTCTGGGATGGATAGAGGAGGGCAGGATGGCGGCCGGTCTTCCCCAGCAAATAACTGATCCCATCACAAAACTCAAGAAAGGACAGCTTTCGGGAATTGTGAATGACAAGATTTCAGGCTGGAAATTCATATTCCTGGCAACTGACAGGAAAGAACCTGAACTTATCCCGTTTGCCGAGGCGAAGGGTAAGGTGAAATTCGAGCTCATAGGAGCGAAGCAGGAGGAGATGAAGAAGAAGCTTGCTGCAGACCAAGGCAAGGGGCAGAAAGGCCTTTCCGAAGACGAGATACTGCTCAATTCCGCAATACAGGCCGGCGCGCAGCGTGAACTCCAGGTCAGAAGATACATTGTCGAGTGGTATCTTTCGAAGAAGGCTGCAAAACGTGAGCAGGCGCTTCCGGATCTGAAGAAGAAATACAAGATTGAAATCCTGAAGAGCGAGTGAATTTGGTAGGTGCGCCCTTTAGGGTGTACCATGAATTTTAATAGAGAAATACTGCTTGGATATTCTGATTCGACCTACGGCTGACGACCGGCAGTCGTAGGTTATTTCTCTTCTACTTCCTGATGCGTTTCATACATGGTGAGCTCTTCACCGGTCCTGACGAGTCTTGCGCTGTTGAAGAGGACTATTGTCGTGCTGACCGTATGCAGGGCTGCCGCTATGATGGGAGGCAGCATTCCGAATACCGACAGGCTTATTCCGCCGACAATGAAGACAAATCCTATTAGGAGGTTCTGTTTTATGATTTTCCCCGACTGCCGGGAGAGGACTATCAGGAGAGGAATACGACGCAGGTCGTTTGTCATCAGTGCGATTGACGCGCTGTTGATCGCGATGTCGCTGCCGATCGCGCCCATGGCTATACCAAGATCGCCTGCGGCGAGGGCGGGGGCGTCGTTTATTCCGTCGCCGACAACCGCGACAGTATAGTTATGCTTGATTTCCTTGACGTATGCGACCTTGTCGTCAGGCAGGCATTCCGACCTGACGCTTTCTATGCCAAGTTCCTTGGAAACCAAGTCTGCAACCTCTTTCCTGTCGCCGGTGACCATGGCACAGTGCTTGATACCGTCTTCCTTAAGCGACTTGATGGCGTCTGCGGCTTCTTTCCTGACAGTATCCCGGAATCCTATCCAGCCGAGGGCCTTGCCCTGTGAAGCGACATATACTACGCTCATGGCGCTTCCTCCATCGGCATCCGGAGTTTCAAGGGAGGAAATGTTGATACTATGTGACTTGAGCCATTCAGCTCTTCCAATCATGGATTTCTTGCCGTCAAGCAAGCCTTCTACTCCTTTGCCATGTACTTCGCTGAATTTATCAACTTCAGTTATTTTAAGCTTGGCTTCCTTTGCAAGATTCTGGAGGGCTATCGCCGTAGGATGGTTGCTGTGGCTCTCGATGGACGCTGCGATCTGGAGGAGATCCGCAGGTTGGATGCCTTCAGCAGGAGCAAGTCTCACGACGGAAAGCGTGCCTTCGGTAAGAGTACCTGTCTTGTCGAAAATAACGGCCCTGACCTTCGCCGCAAGCTCAAGATATGAGACATTCTTAATGAGAATTCCGAGCCTGGCGGCAGCCGCAAGCGCTGCAACAACAGCTGAAGGCGCGGCGAGAACGAGGGCGCATGGACATGAGGCCACAAGGACGGAAATCACATTCGTCATATTGCCGCCTGAGAACCACCATGTTAGACCTGCAATCATCAGGATCGTGGGAGTATAATATCCGGCATATTGATCGATGACCCTGACTATTGGAGGCTTGGTGGTTTCCGCTGCAAGGATCATATCCTTGACCTTGCCAAGAGTGGTATCCTTGCCGACTTTTGTAACATTGATATCAATGACACCTGTCAGATTCTGGGTACCGGCGAAGACATCATTGCCTTCCTCTTTATCTATAGGGAATGATTCACCGGTGATTGAAGCCTGGTTGACCGTGCTTGAGCCTTTGACGATGGATCCGTCAACAGGGAAGTTTTCTCCGGGGCGAATCCTGATGATGTCTCCGATGGTAAGCGAGAGGACGTCAACGTCCGATTCCTGCCCATCGCTTATCTTTCTGGCGGAGCGAGGTGTCAGTTTGATGAGTTCCTCGATGGATCTCTGGGCACCGTGGGCAGTCCTGGATTCAATGATGATCGCGATCAGCAGGAAGAAGCAGATTATTCCTGCGGTCCTGAAATCTCCGCCTGCGAGGGCCGCAAGTACTGCAAGGGCCACCAGCTCGTTCATGTAGACCTTGCCTTTTGCAAGATCCTTGAATGCGACTATGAAGATAGGAAGGGCGAGTATCACCGCGCCGAATATGGCGCTGAGTTCCGATGTGAAGGCCTGATCGGGCTGCATCCAGCGCAGGATATAGGAATTCAATACGAAAAAACCCCCGACGAGGGCAATGCTGAGTCTCCCGAGGCTGCGGCTGTGTCCTGCACCTCCGGCCTCATGATCATGCTCGTGATCGCAGCCGCAGATTTCGCTGTGGGCGTCAAATACCTTTTTTTCAGCTGTCAGTTCAGCCATACGTCATTTATCCTTCTCTTTATCCTTGTCGTCCTTCTTCTGGTATCTCGGCTCGGGATTGAGCATGATCCTCACCTCGTGCGACCCGTTGCTGTCTTCCGGAATGATATATTTCTCCTTCACATTCTCAAGCATGCCTGAAATCGTGTCGGTATAGAGCGCTATGAGGGTGGAACGGGGGCTCTTCTTATATTCCTCGAGGATCTTCTTGAAATAGATCTGTTCGGCTTCGATGTCGGTGACTATCTGTATCTTGTAGACTTCTGCATCGGCGATAATCCTCGAAGCATCGGAAACGGTTTCCCCTTCAATGGTCACGGCATAGGCCTTTGCATTCTCCTTTTCCGTTGCGCACTGCAGTTCGGCATCAATGACCTCCTGAAAGGCGGCGACAGTGTTCAGAGGGGCGGTAATGCTCTTGGGAATGAGATTCTCCACTTTTAAGCCAATATCCCAGTCAGTTATATCCTTCTCGAAAAGTCTTCTGACTTCCGCAGTGTAATCGGTGGAATGTTTGTAGAGGGCTGCGTCGACCTGCTGGGTGGCTGTCGCCTTTATAACTGCATTTTCAAGAAGTGCCTGGATAAGAGTTCTCGGACCTCTTGTGCCGATGATTTTATGGTTGACGGGATTGACGAGCATCTCATCCATCCTGAGCGGTTCGGAAGGGCAGAGGCATTTCAGGTAATATTTCATTGGATCGATGACTGAATATACAAGTTCCCATTCCGTATGGATAATGTTGGCATCACCGGTAATAAGATATCCGTCCTTTCCAGCTGAAAGAGTCGGCCCTGCCTGCTGCTGCTGCTCTCCCTTGATGGCCTTCACATCGGCCTTATGCCAAAAGGAAGTTAGAGTCAGGGTCTGCTTGCTGATCGGTATTCTTATGATTTTGCTGACAGGATATGGGAACGACCAGTAGTATCCGGCATCATGTTTTTCCACGACTTTGCCGAATCGTTCAACAATTACGTTCTCCTGCGGTTTGACCTCATAGTAGCCCCCGAACGTGAAATACCAGATTATAAGGAAAGCTATCAGGCAGGAAAGAAGGATGAACGCGATGTGGAGGCTTCTTGTAAGCGCATCGATACCGGCCTTGTAGTGCCCGTTGCCCTCGGCACCATTCACTTCAGGTTTATTTTTGTGTTCGGACATCTTGTTTCACCTTGAAAACATCATTTAGTTTTTTTAGCCTCTTTATCGGAACTCAGATTCTGGTCAAGCTTCAGAAGGTCGAACGGAGCATAGTCCGTATTCAGGATGAGCGTCGTCTTGTTGGGTATGATCTTGCGCAGGGATTCGAGTTTCCTGAGGAAGGCGGCGAGTTCAGGCTCCTCTTTGAAAATTGAGTAGTAGGAAGCGGCCTTCGCATCGCCTTCGGCCTTGATCTGTTTGGCCTGGGCCTCGGCTTCGGCAAGTTTCAACTTGCGGTTGTTGTCCGCCTGGATCCTGATATTAGTCGCCTCGCTTTTTCCGTCAGCCCTGAACTGTTCAGCTACGACATTTCGTTCCGCTTTCATCCTGTTGAAGACATTTTCAGTGTTCTTGTCAGGAAGGTTGAGCACCTTGATTCCTACGAATTCCACCTGGATGCCATACTTGTCGAGAACTATGGGGGAAATTCCCTTTTTCATTTCAGTCTCTATTTCGTCAATCTTCATCTTCTTGGGATTTGTATTCACCAGCTCCTCGAATTTGAATTTTCCGAGAACGGCGTTTTTGACGGTCCTCATCTGGCTGTTGATCTTGTCTTCCGCCTGTGATATGTCGGGGATTGCAAGGCTCTTGAACAGCTTTTCGGCGTCGACAATCTTGTATACGACGAAAATACCTGCGACGATCGGCTGTCCGTCGGCTGTGTAGGTCTCCTCGATCTTCCCAGTGCTTCCATCGAAGCAGTGGTAGCGGTTGTCGAACCTGTGTACTTTCTGGAAGGGATATGGCCAGCAGAAATGAAGGCCGGCTTCCTTGACACCGGAGATCTTTCCGAGGGTTGTTATGACCACCGATTCTGTGGATTTCACCTGGAATGTGAATATTGCAAAAAGGAATATTACAGAAACTATCAGGCCGAGAAGCAGCGTCGGCCAGTGCTGCAATATCTTCAACTTATCTTTTCCGCTCATTTTCTTTTCCTCCATTATTTCTTATTGAGTTCATCGGACAGGTCGCCAAGATCGGCATCTATGATGTCCATGCGCGCCTTTTCCTCGAAATTGAATATGTAGACATTGTTGGTGTCGGTGTCGCCGACAACTATCTTCCTGACTTCGCCGCAGTCCTTTTCGAAGAAGTCGAGGTAGGTCCTGAGCTTGTACATTTCAGGCATGATCCTGTAGGCTTCGAGCTGTTTCTTGAACCTCATCATCTCCGCTTCCGAAAGCCTTATGGCATTGTCTCTCTCGGTCTCTGCCTCCTTCACGATCTTCGAGGCTTCAGCCATGGCGTATGGAAGAGTCTTGTTCTCATAGGCTCTTGCATTCAATATTGATGCTTCCTTCTCCTGGCGTGCGCTGGCGACCTCTTCAAATGACGGTGCGACTTTGTCAAATGGGGGATGGACCCCGAGGAGGTTCACGGAAACAATTTCTACGCCAATGTTCATCTGGTTTGCAGAGTCCTGTATGTTTTTGAACAGGTCAGTGACCGCCTTCCCGCGTTCAATGGACATCAGTTTGAGAAGATCCACGCTCGCGAGATATTTGCTGATTTCCCTTTCCGCGATCGATTTGACGAACACGGGTATGTCGCAGTTCCTGAACGCGAAATCATAAACCTTGTCTTCCTGGGCACGATATTGTATCGTGAATATGGTTGATAAAAACGATACTGGCGTCTCCTTGTCGTTTGGCTTCTTCTCCGAGGCGACTATGTATCTCTCCTCTTTTCCGGAATGCTGCACCGTCCAGAGAACAACTTCAGGACTTATTTCTTCACCTTTTTCGTTCTTCATGTCGGCGCCAATGATTATCTCCTGTATCTTGTTGACCGGAATCCTCGTCATTTTTCCGAACGGCCAGGGGAGTTTGAAGTGGACGCCTTCGGGCAACGGCTGCAGATCGACTATCTTGCCGAAGTTCTCCCGGACCCCGACCTCTCCCGGAGCCACCTCCGAGACGCATGTGAAGATCCATAGAGTGGAAAGCCATGCGATTATCAGAGGTATCATCGACTTTTCAAAGAATCCGTAGATCCATGTCCTGGATACCTTGAAACCGAACTGGTAGTCAAGTGTGTCTGAAATATTCCTAAGTAGTCCGCCTGGTTCCGTGAAAAGCGCCAGTATGCGGCTTTCAAAAATAGGCCTTTCCTCGATAATCGACCTTGGACGGTAGAACTCGACGATGAAATTGAAGAGAAGCTCAGCGCCCAGCACGGTGGAGATGATGAATATAATCTTCTTTATGATGCGGTTCCAGAGGGGAAGGTCGTATTTGAACATGAATATCGCGAATGTCGCCAGTATTCCGAGGATTGCTGCAAGTACAAGCCAGCTGCCAAGGGGCCTGAGCCAGCGGAAGTTCTTCTCCCTTGACTGCCCTATGAAGAATATGCCTGTGAAGATGAAGAAAACTGATGCAAGACCGGTCATGAATGCCGCAAGAGATGGATTTACGGGGACCGGTATCTCGACCCTGGTCCTCCAGTGGCTCCAGAAGAACAGCAGGATGACCGTTATCAGGATGAAATTCAGGGCAGCCACAATATACGGGGAGAACTTTATGAAATTGGAAAGGGTTCTTGAAGCTGAGAACAGCACGTCTTCACCGGACTCAAGGGCTTTCTTCTCCTTCCTCTTCTCGAGAAGTATCCTGTCTTCCTCCTCTTGCGCCGACTTGGAACCCAGATAGCCGAGTATGCAGGCGTTGAAGGCCAGGATGGTTGAGATGAGATAGGGTATGACAAGGAGTGAGAATGAATCCACGCCCACGATATTCTTCACGATGCCGAACCAGAAAATCAGTATGCAGGAAACTAAGGCGCCAATGCCTGTAAGCATCGACAGGTTCTGCATCTGCCTGGATTCGTCCATTTTAAGCTGGATTTCTTTTTCAAATTTCATTTTCAGCATTTATTTCTGGATTAATCTTAAAAATGGCATGGATATGCTATTTTATATACTTAACTTGTAGTACGATAATTTTACCTTATTAAAACAGTAATATAGCGACTTTAAAAATGGTTTCAAACTGAAAATCAAAATTCGGTGTCAGTATTTAATCATCATTTGACACGCAGGTTGTAAATAAGTTCCAGAGATAATATACTACTGGGTTAATTATATCAAGGACAGGGATTTATGTGGAAAATTTTCGGGGGTGTTAAAAAGGAGAAGGAGCTCTACGAGGGAAAGGATGACGTCAAGCCATCCGTTGAACTCCTCAACGGCAACTGCCTGGAATGCAGTTCCTGCCATACAATGATCAGCCTTCTGAATTTTCCGCCTCTCACCTTATCAAAATGCACCCAGTGCGATGCCACTATTTTCATCCCCTACAATATTAAGGATTTCTGGCTGTACCGCCCCCTCGGCGGAGGCGGAATGGGCAGTGTCTACAAGGCTGTGCACCATGATTATCCTGAAATGGAGTTCGCGGTGAAAGTCCTTCCAAGGGACAACAAGGAGAATCCACACCTGATCGAGATGCTCATACATGAGGCTTCGGTCGGCAAGGCTTTTGGACAGCATCCCCATCTCACCTTTGTAGCCGATTTCGGACATTACAAGGATGAATACTTCAGCGCCATGCAGTTCTGCCCAGGACAGAGGCTCGATCAGATCATTGATTCACAGGAGCTGATACCCCAGAAGATGGTGCTTCTCTGGGCCCTCCAGATACTTTCCGCCGAACAGAGGATGTATGACTGCGGATATCTCTACAGGGATTTGAAGCCCCAGAACATAATAATCGACAAGGAAGGCAATGCACACCTGATCGATTACGGCCTGTGCATCGGGATTGAAGACGCCCATAACAAGGATGCTGAAACCGTCGATGGTTCCCCTCTCTACATGCCTCCGGAGAGGATTGTAGGAATGCCTGAAAATATGACAAGCGAGATATACAGCCTTGGGATGGTAATGTTCCATGCGCTGACAAAGAGCACCTATTATACTGCCACAGGCGCATATGAGGTTGCAAGAAAACATGTTTCGAGCCTCAGGATGGCGAATGTCTCATCACGTCTTCCCATCACTGTCAGCCCAAAGATCGCCTCAATCCTCGACAAGATGGTTGCACGGCTCCCGTCCGAACGCTACCAGACATACAAGGAAACGGCGGTCGTCATCAAGGATGTCTACAATTCCCTAAAGTAGGTACGGGCTTTAGCCTGTACCATTCTTAAATTCATATGAGCGCTGGCTTCTCGGGGTCTTGTAGGATTTTGATTTGCGCGTCCAATGTCGCTTACTTCAGCAGTTCGCCCGATTTCCGCCACTGTCCAGCTTCATCCCTCAGATTGTACTTTTCTGCGAGTTTCGCAAGTTTCTCATACCATTGGATTCACATTTGTCCAGGATGTATCCTGCGAGAAACTGCTTGCCTCCCACACCCCATTTCCGGGTGGCGCCCTGTGGAATCACATTGTCTCCTGCCTTGTCGAGCTTTTTAACCGGAGATTGAAGAATGCTGAAAGAAACTCTGAGGTCGTTTCGATGATCATCCCATGAAAATCGGTGATTGAAAGCCGGAATTTCATGGTAGATGGAGTTTGCCTGAATACTGTTCCGTATCTTACAGGATGTATTATTCTTTCATATATCCGCTTATGCATATATCCTCGTCTATTGTTTTCAATGAAACATTTTTCAGCTGGAACGCTTTTGACAGCGAATCAGGATCTGTTCCTCCAACCACCGGACGGCTGTTCCTGCCTCCTAGGATCTTCGGAGCGATATGGAATTCAACTTTGTCTATTATTCCGGCATTCAGCATTTCCGCGGCGAGTTCTCCTCCTCCTTCTACAAGAATTGAAGTGACGTTTTCTTTTCCAAGTCTTTTAAGTTCTGAAATCCATTCCTGACGGTTCTTCGGGGAGATGACTTCCGGTTCAGTTCCGGGAGGAAGAAGATTTTTCAGTTTTTCAGGTGTCAGGTGTCTGGATATGATTATCCGTCTCGGCTGTTTGGCGGTCCGGAATTCGCGGATTGTCAGCGATGGCTTGTCTGTCCTTGCAGTTTCGCCACCGACCATGACAGCATCCGCCCATTGCCTTAATTTCTGGACTCTTGCCCTCGCCTTGGGACCTGTCACCCATTTCGAATCGCCTTTCGAGGTGGCGATCTTTCCGTCGAGAGTCATTGCCATTTTCAGGAGAACAAAAGGCCTGCCGGTGGTTATCCAGTGGAAAAAGGCGTCATTAAGCTCACGGCATTCTTTCTCCATAATATTAGCAGTAACTTCGATCCCAGCCTTCTGTAGTACCTTCAATCCTTTGCCGGCATGTTTCGGATTCGGATCAAAACAGCCGACTACGACCTTTCTTATTCCAGAAGATATAATTGCGTCAGTGCATGGAGGAGTCCTTCCGAAAGTGCAGCACGGCTCAAGAGTCACGTATAGCGTAGCATTCCTGGCGTTCCGGCCGGCATCATTCAGTGCATTTACTTCGGCGTGCGCTTCTCCGGCGCGCCTGTGAAATCCTTTTCCGACGGCCTTTCCATTTTTGACGACAACGGCGCCGACCATCGGATTCGGTGAAGTTCCGCCCCATCCCCGTTTCGCGAGCGTAAGGGCGAGAGACATGAATTTTATGTCGGACTGCATCTGGTTACCAGAATTTTATTTTTTCCTAGGATCAAATGAATAAAGGCCTGTGGTGATCGTCCATGCGTCATCCATCGGCATCACCTTGCGTTCATGCTTTGCCCCCCAGGAATCCGTGTAGAGGATTTCGCTCTTCTCCTTATTATATCCGAAGATTATGCGCATATGCCCGCCTCCAGCCTGCGGAAGCCCTTCCTCCTTGACGATTCCCAGTATGACGCTCCACATGAGGGGAATCCCCGCGTCGACATGCTTCATGATATCTGTCTGGAAACCTTTGTACCCTGATTTGTCCTTTTCACATTTTGCTTCCTTCAGCATTGCCGGTTCGGAGCCCATGGCATGATATATAGCCCCGATGTCAATGACGCGTCCATACCCGATTTCCCTTTTGCCGGCCTTTTTTGACAGCTTGTTGTAGTCGTTGACCATCTTCATGAAATCCTGGAGCTTGAAATCCACATGGGTCCTTATCATTACTCCGAACTTGCCTTGGACTTTTTTAAGCATGTCGATCATTTCATCCGGACTCGTGCCGCGTGAGGAGGACGAGCTTGCAAGTTGTGCCAGGACGTTCTGATCGGCATCTGTCCCATAGTATTTGAGGATGCGTTCCGCCGTCGCAACCGCGCAATATCCCTTCTGCCCCTGGTCGACCATGGGAATATTTTCAATGTAGATGAAACCCTTGTCATCCTTCTTGACGTTCTGCTTGATGTCCATGGCCGATGCGACATCAGCCTTTTTCGGAGTCGATGTCATTTTCCTGGGATCATTCTTCGGATCGAACTTTGAAATGGTCAGCTTGATGTATTCCGCCCTGAATCTAATCTTCTTGTCCCTCATAAAGGGATCTTCAACATCCTGCGCCTTGATCTTTTCGCTGGCGCTCCATTTCATTTCAACGGCCAGGCTGTTGTTCTTCACCCAGACTTTCCTCTCGATGTACATTCCCATCGTGAGTCTTTCCCTCTGCGATGACACACCCTTGTCGCCGGCCCATGCTTCGATTTTTTTCAGGTCCTCATCAACCATGCCCATGAAAATATCTTCGGATTTCTTCCCCTTGTCATCGGTTATTTCCCCGGAATCCCCGCGGTTGAAGAGGGAGATTTCTATCTGGCTCACCTTGCCGCCTTCAAAACGGATTATCGTCTCCCAGGACTTCATTCCGAGAAAGGTCATCGGCGGACTGTTGCCGTAGCCGGGATATCTCACTCCTTCCTTCTTGTCGGAAAGCCATCTGAAATACATTTGATTGCTCGGATCAAGGAAATTATCAGAAGTCCTATTCCAGAGCTTTTCATCATCTACGAAAGTCTCCAGCCTGGCAAAATCAGCGGAAAAGGAATTCAGTCCGGCAAGCATCATCGTCAGAAGAATGAGAATTTTCGTTTTCATTACAACCCCCTAAAGTAACGTTAAGCGGTCTTTTTGGAGAAGAGCGCATTGGCGAACATTTCAGGATCGAACGGCTGAAGGTCCTCTGGCTGTTCTCCGAGGCCGGCAAATATCACCGGCAGGTGGAATTCCTCCTCTATCGCCACTACGATCCCGCCTTTTCCAGTGCCGTCGAGCTTTGTCAATATCAATCCCGTTACGCCTGATGTGCTCAGGAACTCCTTCGCCTGCACCAGGGCGTTGGCCCCCATGCTCGCATCAATTGTCAGCCATACATGGTGCGGAGCTTCCGGATAGACCTTGCCTATGACTCGTGTCATCTTGGAGAGCTCGTCCATCAGACCTTTCCTAGTGTGCTGCCGTCCAGCAGTATCGAGTATCAGAAAATCATATTTCTTTGCCAGTCCCGACTGGACGGCATCAAACGCGACGGAGGATGGATCGGCGCCGGAGGTCGAGGAGATCACGTTGCACTTTGCCCTGTCACCCCATAGCTTGAGCTGCTCGACCGCAGCGGCCCGGAACGTGTCGCATGCGGCCAGAAGCACCGTTTTGCCGTCGTTTTTCCATAGATAGGCGAGTTTGCCGGCGCTGGTTGTCTTGCCGCTGCCGTTGACCCCGACTATTAGAATCACGTTCAATGAGTCAGTCTTATAAAAAGGATCCTTCCGGTTCTTGTTCAGGATCGCGGTAATGTCGGTGCGCGCGATTTCCATTATGTCGTCAGTGGTCTTTATGATGCCACGGGAATACCTGTCCTTGATGTCATTGACGATCTTCGTGCTGGCCGCAAGTCCGAAATCCGCGCCGATGAGGCCTTCCTTGAGCTTTTCATAGGTCTCGTCGTTCCATGCCGCGGTGCCCGTGAATATCCCGCCGAGTGAGCGGGATATCGACGTTGCGGTCTTCTGGAGTCCGCGCTGGAAAACTGAAAAGATGGATTTCATTTATTTCGTTGCAGCCTCTCTTGCAGGTCTTTTAAGAGTGTCCTTTATCGCATTGAGTATGCCGTTTACGAACGAGCTTGATTCATCGCCCCCGAAGGACTTGGCGATCTCCACTGCCTCGTTGATGCTTACCACCGGAGGTATTTCCGGGCAGTTGAGCATTTCATAGGTGGCTATCCTCAGTATGTTCCTGTCCACTATCGCCATCCTGTCGATCTTCCATTTGGTTGCGAATTTCGCAATGACTTCGTCAGTCTCGGCTTTCTTTTCGATTGAACCTTTGATCAGCTTTTCCGCGAATTCCTTGCTTTTCCTGAAGATCCTGTTCTGCGGATATATTCCTGATTCATCGAGCTGGGTCCAGAAATATTCCAGGTTCTTGCCGTCGAAATCCTCGTTCATGTCGAACTGGAAGAGGAACTGCATCGCGAATTCGCGTCCGAGCCGCCTGGGATCCGGATCCTTGCGGAAATTGTTGTTGTCTTTGTCTGGTAAATTCATTTATCTCCGTATGTCTTATTTTCCGGGCATGGCCCGCATGAGGTTTGCCATTTCAATTGCGGTCTTCGCGGCGTCGGAACCCTTGTTGCCGGCCTTTGTACCGCTTCTTTCAATTGCCTGCTCGATGTCGTTCGCATTGATCACTCCGTTTATCACGGGGACGCCGAACTCGAGCGCAAGCATCGCCGTACACTTCGAAACTTCCGAGCTTATGAGCGTGGCGTGAGGCGTCGCGCCCTGTATCACTACGCCAAGAGCGATCACAGCGTCATATTTCTTGGTTGAGAGGAATCTCTTTACGACCGTCGGAATCTCATATGATCCCGGAACCCACGCGACATCGATGTCTTCAGTCCTGCCACCATGCCTGACAACTGCGTCAACAGCGCCCTCGAGCAGCTTGCTCACGAAGAATTCGTTGAACCTGGCGCACACGATGGCTATGCGGAGACCCTTGGCGTCAAGAGTCCCTTCATAAATGTTTTTGACCTGCTTGTTCATAAACTTCTCCTTTTAAAATTTTGTAAAAATTTTATATCAGGTGCCCCATCTTCTTCTTCTTGGTCTTCAGATATCTTTCATTGTGCTTGTGAGGCTCGATGACAAGGGGTTTCCTTGCTTTTATTGAAATTCCATAACCTTTGATTCCGACGATCTTCTGGGGGTTGTTCGTAAGAAGAGTAATGCTTTTCACGCCAAGGTCAAGCAGGATCTGTGCACCGAGCCCATATTCGCGGAGGTCCGGAGGAAATCCAAGCTTCTCGTTGGCCTCGACTGTGTCGCAGCCTTCTTCCTGGAGTCGGTACGCATGGATCTTGTTCGCAAGCCCGATTCCGCGCCCTTCCTGCCGCATGTAGACGATGATGCCGGCTCCCTTTTCCGCTATCAGCTTCATCGCCGTCTCAAGCTGTTCCCCGCAGTCGCACCTCTGTGAATGGAAAACGTCGCCCGTCAGGCATTCGCTGTGGACGCGCACCAGGACATCGCTTTTTCCTTCGACATCGCCGTATACCAGGGCGAGATGCTCCATATTGTCGAGTGCCGAACGGTAGAGATGGAGTTTGAACATGCCGTGACGGGTCGGGAGATTTACGGACTGCTCCTTGAATATAAGCCTCTCATGCTTCCGCCTGTATGCAATAATGTCGGAAATAGTGCACCAGAGGAGCCTGTGTTTCTTCCTGAACTTATCAAGCTGTGGCAGACGCGCCATAGTTCCGTCCTCATTCATTATCTCGCAGATCACGCCGGCCGGATAAAGGCCTGCGAGTTTCGCAAGATCGACCGTCGCCTCAGTATGTCCTGCCCTCTGGAGGACTCCGCCTGGTCGTGCTATCAACGGGAAAACATGGCCGGGAACAATAAAGTCAGCTCTCGACATGACAGGATCAATCAGCGCCTCTATGGTTTTTGACCGGTCAAATGCTGATATTCCGGTGGTCGTGCCTTCCTTTACGTCTACGCTTACAGTAAAAGCTGTATGGAACGGATCCTTGCTGGGAGCCATGATGTCAAGTTCAAGCTGCTTAGCCCTTTCATCAGTGACCGGCGCACAGATCAGACCTCGTCCGTGTGTCGCCATGAAATTTATTGCCTTAGGCGTTACTTTTGCCGCAGCAATTACAAGATCCCCCTCGTTTTCACGGTTCTCGTCGTCAGTAACAATAATCATGTCGCCTTTCCTGAAGGCCTTGACGACTTTTTCAATGCTATCGAATTTTGTTTTCATTTATCCACTTTAAGTTAATATCAAGTTACAGTCAAAGAGAACGGCAACAGAGTGCCGTTGCTACAATAAATCCAAGCTGTAGCCGCATCACTCTGCTGACGCGTTTTTTTCTCAAAGAATACAACTCGGTATTATCTTTAACTTCATAGAAATCCAGTTCCCGTTGCCAAAAAAAAGCCCCGGAAAAGTCCAGGGCATGAAAATACAGGCGCGATGTCGCTGTCTTCTCTCATCCAGACTGAACTGTCGGTCATGGAGTTTCACCATGTCAGTCCCGTTTGTCACGGGAGTCGCGGACTATACCGCCGGTCAGGAATCATCCTCCGCATGGAGGACTAACCTAGCCCCGAAGATCTGAAAAATACGTTTTAAAGAACATATAAATTGCGATTTTCGCAATTTATCATATGATGAACTTTTCCGTGGCCTGGTCAAAAATATGCGCTTTTGACATCAGGACTGAAAGCTCGATATCATCGCCTACGGAAGTCTTCCTGTGGGCGTCGACTCGTGAAATGAACGACTGTTCGCCGGTACTCAGGTAAAGGTAGGTTTCAGCGCCCATCGGCTCTATGACTTCGACCTTCGCCTTGATCTTTGAAGCGCCCGGTTTGCTTTCTGCTTCCGGTGAACCGACATCTTCAGGTCTTACACCGAATACAATTTTCTTGTCAACGAAAGCTTCAACGGTGTCTTTCCATTCATCAGGGAGCTTTATCAGCATGGCGCCTTCCTTGAAATAGAGCTTGCCTTCCTGTTTCACCATCACACCCTTGAAGAAATTCATTGGAGGTGTTCCGATAAAACCGGCCACGAAAAGATTTGCCGGACGATCATAGACGTTGAGGGGTGTGTCGACCTGCTGGATGATTCCGTCCTTCATTACGACTATCCGGTCGGCCATTGTCATGGCTTCGATCTGATCATGCGTAACATATATCATCGTCGTTTCAAGCCTTGTGTGGAGCTTGCTGATTTCCGTGCGCATCTGCACGCGCATCTTGGCGTCGAGGTTGGAGAGCGGTTCGTCGAAGAGGAATGCTTCAGGCTTGCGGACGATCGCACGGCCTACTGCAACACGCTGTCTCTGTCCGCCGGAGAGGGCCTTCGGACGGCGGTGCAGGTATTCCTTGATTCCGAGAAGTTCCGCGGCCTCCTGGACTCGCTTGTCGATGTCGGCCTTCTTGAATTTGCGGAGCTTGAGACCGAACGCCATGTTTTCATAGACGGTCATGTGGGGATAGAGCGCATAGTTCTGGAAAACCATCGCGATATCGCGGTCCTTCGGAGGAACATCATTCACGACTCTCGTTCCAATGCTTACAGTTCCAGAGGAGATTTCCTCGAGTCCGGCAACCATTCGGAGAGTTGTCGATTTGCCACAGCCTGAAGGGCCTACCAGAACAACGAATTCCCTGTTCTTGATATAGAGATTTACATTGTCTACTGCTTTGACATTGCCGGGATAAATCTTGCATACATCTTTGAGTGTTACATCTGCCATGGTTCAGGCCCCGTTTTATTTGTTAATGTTTAATTATGAACAACAATTCCGATAAATTATACCCATACATGCCAAAATATCAATGGGATATGGAAAATTTGCCCGAAAATTATGGATACTCGGGAACCGCAGATGGACGCTGATAAACGCAGAACTTCAGTAGTTGTTGACAATCCTTTTTCTCTGTTAATTTATTTATTTCTTCATGGGTCATGAAATTTTCTGCCTTTTCTTGAAGTAATTTCAAAACTCTGGACGCGTCAAGCGCGTCCCTCCATTTTTTTACGCCCGTTTCGGGCGTGGAGGGTCATGCTTGCCATGACCGATTCTTGAGTTTTGAAATTGCCTCTCTCGCATAAATCATACTGTGTTTATCAGCGTTCATCTGCGGTTAATTGTTCCCTCCGCTCCGCCTCTGACCGAATTTCCAATAAGTATCGTCTCAGCCTTCTTCATGTCATCTACGGTAATTCTTGTCTCAGTCGCATGAAGTCTTCTGATTGTTTTTGCACGCCAGATCCCGGGCAACAGTCCGCAGGAGAGGGGGGGCGTGAGCCATCTGCCGCCTTTTAGAATGAAGATGCTGCTTATCGCCCCTTCGGCGATCTCTCCCTTTTCATTCTGGAAGATGACTTCGTCAAAACCTTCGGCATGGGCCTCCTTGAATTCATCATCGTAGAACTTCCTGTTCGTTGTCTTGTGATAAAGGAAGACATCTTTGGCGTCAGTCTTGGTCTTTGAAAGCTTCAACCTGAGCAGTTCCTTGCCCCATCCAGTCTTTCCCAGGGATACATGCTCGGTTTCAGCCTTCCCATCTTCAGATATCAGGAGCCTGACTCTCGCATTATTTAATCTACTCTTTGATAAATATGACATGAGTCTGCTCATGGCTTTTTTTGTTTTCCCCTCATCCCATTTCCTGCCGAAGTAAGACTGCGAATTCCACGCACGTTCCAAGTGTTCCTTCAGATAAATAAAGCCTTTCCCCCTTTTCCAGAGAATGGTTTCGAGGATCTTGAAATCCGGTTTTGCAAAATTCGCAAAACCGCTCTTAACCAGGCATTCGGTCCATTCCTTCCCAGGTTCTGAATCTGCAACGATCCCGCTGCCGATTCCCAGCTCGGTACGACTTCCTGAACATATTAGAGTCCTTATGGCGACATTCAGACAGAAATCGCCGTCTGGCATGAAACAGCCGATCGAGCCGGTGTATACTTTCCTCGGAGTCGTTTCAAGCTCGGATATTATCTCCATCGCACGGATTTTCGGCGCGCCGGTTATTGATGCCGGTGGAAATGTAGCCGCGAGGATTTTAGATATGGATATGCCTGCCGACAGGCGTCCGCAGACACCGCTGACCATCTGGTGGACTGTCGGATATGTGTCGACATGGAACAGGGGGGCGGACTTGATTGAGCCGGTTTCACAGATCCGTCCGAGATCATTCCTGACCATGTCGACGATCATTATGTTCTCAGCCCGGTTTTTGACATCATTCGAAAGGTCTTTTGCTGTTTGTCTGTCCTCTTCATAGGTGAGTGCGCGGCTGGCTGTCCCCTTCATTGGAAGACTCCGTATTTTTCCGGAAACCGACTCCAGGAAAAGCTCGGGCGAATTTGAGATGATCCTGAGTTTGCCAGTGTTGATGAATGCAGCATAGGGCACAGGATGCGAATGGAAAAGATTCATGAATAGAAGTTCAGGATCATCGACACCTTTTCCAGAAACCCTGAAAGTATAATTCACCTGATATGTGTCGCCGTCATAGATGTATTTCCTGATCTTCCTTACGTTTTTTAAATAAATATTTTTCCTCGTTTCCGGTGACAGCGCAATAGATGGCTGACGGGAGGTTAAATCATTTGGAGATTGGAATGGGGAAAAATATCTGTAGGCTGAAAACCAGAGAAGGGGAAGCTTCCCAGGTTCCCTGGTCTTGTTGGCGGGATCAAAGGCCTGGGCTGCTTCATACGAAATGAATCCGGCAACGAATAATCCTTTTCTCAGTGAGGCTTCAACCTGTTTAAGAGCAGGAACAACCTCTGAAGTTTTACAAGCGGAAAACGTCTCCACGGGATCCTTGAACAAACCCCATTCAATTTTACTTCCAGGCAAACGGCATACCACCGTCCCCGCCATCTTTAAAACATCATCCATTTTTTAATTCGGTGCCATTCTAGTTAAATCATTGTATGTAAAGAATATATGAATAAAGTATTGCATTTTAAACTTTTCTTGGTCTACCACGCGGACGCGCTGATAATCTACCCGATTCAATCATTATATTTGCTGCAAATTCCTTGTCACCGATAATTGAAGCTCCAGATGAGAACAGCTCAGCATCTTCGGCAGGAGTCTTTGTTATAAAATTCCCGTAGAATATCCGTCTCTCATTGTCGCTCCCGCCAAGCTCAAGCCAATATGGATGCCTGTGGGCATCAACAATCGGATCTTCCCTGCCTTCCACATACGTAGCAGCGCTTGACCACCTGTAGTCAGTTGGTACTTTTATCCCTTCTATTCCAGCAGCAATCGGATTGCGTTCAATATACCTGCCAAGTCTCAGGAGGCATCCTTCCTTTTGAACGACAACACTCTTGAATCTTCCTTGCCAGATCGTTCCGCGGCCAGTACCATGCTTCTTATGCCAGTAACGACTGTAAAGGGAGGATACCTTGCTTAAATAGCATGATAGCTCTCTCACGTTCAACGCTTCAACGGCCAGGTGAAAATGGTTTGACATGATCGCCCAGTGGTAGATGCTTATCCTAGTGTTGATTTTCTGGCTGACAAGCAATTCCAGGAATTTGTCGCGGTCTTCTTCAGATTCAAGAACCCAGCTGTTGTTGATCCCGCGGTTGATTACATGATAGACGCCACGCCCAAGCCGACATCGGGGAACTCTGCCCATTTCAACCTCCATGATAGTAGGGAAAATGCATTACTTTATTTGCAACATTCTTAATATCAAGCATTAAATTAGAATGGCACCGATTATTTATTACTTTATTTGCAACATTCTTAATATCAAGCATTAAATTAGAATGGCACCGATTATTTATTGAAGATTCATTGATGCCCTCCTGCCAAGCTTGTCGTAGGAGTAATTTACACGTGCATTAGGAATATACGAGACGCTTGATAATGCAAGAGTTGGGCAGGGCCGGATTAAAAGACAGAATGGTGTTTGCACCGCTGCCGTATGGGGTTTTCTTGAAATCCATTCAGCTTCCGCCTATATTGCCATCCGATAAAAATCAGGAAGGGGAGTTGAAATATGAAATTAATGAAACTTGTCGTGATGCAGGCGGTGGCATTTCTTGCCTCCGCATCGTTCCTTGGAGCTGCGGATCTCTACGTGAAGGCCGGTTCCAGCGGAAACGGCACAAAGGATTCTCCGTTCGGAGATCTCTGGCAGGCGGTTGACAGCGCAAAACGGGGTGACATAATCCACGTTGCGGCGGGAACCTACAACGGAAAGGGCGGCAGCGGGAATTTCACGATAAAGACTCCGAATCTTACTATTGTCGGCGGATACGACCAAAATTTCTCGGCGCGTGATCCTTTCAAGAATCTGACAATACTTGAGAGGGCAAAGGATTACAAGGGTGACTTCACCGGACTCGGAGACGGGATCATCGAAGGCAAGCAGGGAGCCGACCATGGTGGACTCGTCGTAGACGGATTGGTCCTGAATTCCGCATCCAGGAATTCATATTACGACGATGGCAAGATCAACGCCAAGGATTCCTGGAACGGCGCCTTGTTCAAGACAAACGGAAAGAATATCAAGATCAGGAACTGCATCCTCATAAATCCCTATGGTGAAGGCATAGCATGTACATGGCAGGGGACTGATAACGAAGTAAGCAACAATTTCATCCTTAATACATTCTATTGTGCAATTTCCATGCGGTCGGCCCAGCCTGAAAGCGTCATTAAGGTTACGAACAACACAATAGCGTTCTGCTGGTTCCAGCCGAGCAAGGGCGGAGGAATGTGCCTGTTTGTCGGCAGCAAGGGCAAGACCATAATGGAAAACAATATTTTTGCATTTGCCCAGACTGAAGACGGGGAGGCGGGATTTGCCGTCAGCAACACTTTTGGAAACGAGGACACTGTGATGAAGAACAATGTATTCTTCCTGTGCCAGGGCGGGTATTACAAGTTCATGGATGCCGACAAGAAGAACCTACTTCTTTGGAAGCCTGAAGAGTTAAAGCAGCTGAACGCCAAGTGTGATGATTTCATGCTTGAGAAGGCTGAAGGCAATGCCGAGGTGGATCCGAAGATGATGCCCGACAAGGACTACTATGAGAAATTCTCGAATTTCGTGGCTTCAAAACCCGGAAAGCTGAACATGGATTTCATGAATGAATGGCGCAGGAGCGTAGGGCTGCCTCTTCAGGCGGAACCAGGTTCGCCGAGGAAAAACTGGGGGATGGAATATCCTTTGAAGAAAGTCGTTCCGGACCTGGTGTCGAAGCTTCCCGGAAAAGGTGTGCAGATAGCCGGACCGTTCCAGGAATACAAGGGTGCGGCGGCGGAAGCTGGCAAGCCCGGGGAGCCTGCGGCCAAGGCCAATGCGAACGTGGAATACAAGGCTGTTGAGTTTGATACGTTCAAGAAAGGCGCTCCGGAATCGAAGGCCTATGCCTCTGCACCGGTCTCATTCAAGGCTGGAATTGGCGAGAAGAAGACCAATTTCCTGCTCAAGGATGCGCCGAATTCCGATTATACCTGCGTTGAGCTTACCAAGCCCGGCGAATCATATCCTACGAGAAATTACGTGTATGGATATATCCTCAAGGGTACCGATGCCGACAAGGAATGGGAGAAGCTCAGCAAGAAAAAGAGCAATATAAACAAGGAAGGCGGCATTTCCGTAAAAGGAAAAGCTTCTTATATTGGCAACGAGAGCTATTCATATACTACTGCAATAATCATTGACGAAATAGTTAAATAATTGAGCCAGCTGTAGTTTGCGAGATTAAGGTTGGGATGGCCCGAGTTTATCCCGATCCTGAAAGGCATCGGGAAGCCGTCCGGTTTAAGACGGCGCTTTCGGAGAAAACGCCCTACCTTCGCGAATTCCGCAATTGGCTCAAAAACAAAAGGGAGAGAAGAAATGAAGTTGAAAATGCTGATGACCGCCGTGACGATGCTCGCTGTTACCGGAGTCTATGCCCAGTTTGGAATCGGGGATCTCATCAAGAAGGATGCAAAACCCGAGGCGAAGAAGGAAGATGCGAAGGTCGCAGGAGCCAGCACGGCTCTTCCTTTTGGTGTGAAGATTGGCGGACAACAGGCCGCAGCAAAAGGCGATGCGAGTTTCGCAACTGTTGAACAGGCAGTCGCCGACAATGCCGAACTTGAAGTGGCTGTCGACAAGCCGGAAATGGTCATCATCAATGTTTTTCCATCGGATGAGAAAGGCAATGCCAAGGAAGGCGCCGCCGCCATCATCATAATGTTCCAGAAGACCAACAAGGGAACGATTGACCAGACGATCGACAAGAAGAAGATCCCTGCCGGAACATACCTGATGAACATCGTTGCCGGAGACAAGACATCCAGGCTCGTTTTCAAGATAAAATAGGTTTCGATATATGAAAAAGGCAGTCCAGTTTTTCTGGACTGCCTTTTTTAATCAGCCTGTAAGAAACCTTTCCTATGCTGAAGCGTGAATTTGAAAAGGTCATCGACACCGGTTAAATTACGCTAAAGGGAATGTGAAACCCGGAGGTCATCATGGCTGAAGACGGGAAAAATGAACAAATCCAGGCTGATGGGCAGAATGCATCTGTAGCCGATATAGTGCTTTTTGTAAAGAACCTCTGCCTCACGTATTCCCAGCTCGCCTATTACCCGCCGACCCATCCCGTTACAATAAAACAGATGCAGGAGGCGTGGAAGGAACTCCAGCCGGTCTTTGAAAAGTTCGGTGATGTCAACATCTCCCTTACTGAAGGCAAGCTGCTTTTCTTTGGCATGCCAGTTGAAGAGAGAAATCCCGCAGTTTCAAAGTTCTCAAAGCATTTCGAGCAGCTACACATCCACAGCATAAAGTTCAAGAAAGGACTGACCAACGAGGAGTTCGTCACCTTCTTCACGTTCTTCTGCAAGGATCCCCAGGCTATTGCCGATGCCGGCGGCGTGGACGCGATCATAAGGGAGAAGAATCTGAATCACATCACTTTCAATACCGCCGTATACAGGGTGATCAACGAGGACGAGAAAGTAGTGAACAAGTCCGCGGTATTCTCCAGCACGGCAAGCACGGAGATGGATTCGAAGACCGAGATGCTCAGATACTTCCTCAACAAGATGATGGAGAAGTCCGAGGACCAGAAGGAGCTCATGGACGAGATCAAGAACGATCCCGAGAAGATGGCGGGTCAGATCGTCAAGCTCATTGAGCATCTTGGAACAGATGGTCAGTACGACAAGGATTCGATGGTTGAAGCTTTGCTGCACAACATCCAGATGGTGTCGGATACCATGTCGAAGAAGGATTCTTCCGCCACGGAGGAGCATGAGACGATAGGTGGCGCGATGATGTCCCTTGAGAACGAGCTGAAACGGAAATCGAAGAACCTTTCATCCGGAGCTTCCGTGCGTTTCATAAAGAAGATTACGGATGTCATCTCGTCATACACGGACAAGGCGAAGGCCGACAAGGTCATCGGGGAATATCTGAGCCACGAGAAATCCCTCAAGGCGGCCGAACAGATGATGAAGGAGGTCTCCATAGGTTCAAGCGCGGACCAGCGCATCCTCGCCAGGCTCAAGGAGCTTGTCAAGGAGAAAGGCATGCAGGAGGACGAGCTCATAGCCCATCTCGAACAGAACATTGCCGCAAAGAAACCGAAGAGGCAGATAAGCAGGACCTTCCATCCGCTCGCGGAACGCATCGAGCATGAGCTTGACTCGGACTTCAAGGAAATGAAGGCCGACGACAAGAAAAAACTCCTGGATTACCTGAACAACGTGTATGTAAGGGAGACGAAGAAGCTTGAGGACAAGGCCGACGATCTCCAGCATGAGCTCGAAGACATACAGGAGGATGTCGAGGATGCTTTCGATGACACCAATATCGGATTCATACTTGTCGACAGGAAACAGAATGTCTGTTCTCTCGAGCATGGCGACAAGCTGCCGTTCAGGCTTAAGCTCAATGAGCCTCTGCCTGCGGAGCTTCTGGGCCTTATTGAGAAGAACAGGGATTCGGAATCGTTCCAGATAGGCGACACCACTGTGATGCATGTCGGCAGGACTTCCGAGAACCACCTCAAGTCAATCCTGTTCCAGTTTTAAAGTAGGGACGGGCTTTAGCCCTGTCCCAGAAGAACGCGCAAACATGCGCTACTACGAGCATAATCACTTTGTCTGAATCCAATTCTATGTCAGACAAGTTCGATTGGCGGTTTCCCAAAGTCATTCGTCATTGCAGGCAAACCGCCATACTGTCCTACCAGGATATCAGCAGTTCGCCGGTGATGCCTTTGAGATCCAGATGCTTTCCGTTTTTATCATCCATGATTTCAAACTTCTGGAATTTTCCGACTAGGAACGGATATACAGGATCAAGGAGCATCTTGATGTTTTTCTCTGAGCCGGGCTCGTGATAGAACCTTACAGTTGCATTCTTTAGTCCTGACAATCTTATCCGGCGTTTCAAGCCATGATATTCAGCCGTTTGCTCTGCGCAGACGACCCGTCCGGATTCTTCCTGCTCGATGAAGACCCTGCATTCCCTGTGCCAGCTCTTCGGCATGTTGTATGAGGCCGCTCCGTTTTCGACAATGGTCTCAGTGCCCGTGAATAGCGGAATCCCCTGCGGCATCCGCAATTTAATTCCGGCAGTCATGTCAGGCACAAACCCTGAGAAATAGAATCCGTTTGTATGGCGCGCTATCATTGTTATTGGATCCCTGCCACCCCAGGAATATTTGCCATAGCCGATGTCATATCCGAAATCGTGCAGCATCATCCTTGGCAGGATTTCACAATAAAAGTTTTTTTCCGGATCCATCGGTGTCAGGAGATGTCCGCCAGAAGATGCTGTGCCAGATACCGTTCCCCTGAGCCACGAGATCCTTCCACCATTCCAGCCTTTTTCAGAACGCAACAGGGCTATGATTCTCGACTGGCTTCCCTGCGACGCTTTTGCAATTATTTTTGTGCTATTGTCATTCTTGTCGGCAAGGACTGTCTCAATCCCGCCTCCGGATACAATTGCATTATGGACAAAAACGTCTGGTATGGATCCTGTCTTGAAAGTATCCTGGACACCCTCGATTTTCATCTTGAATTCTCCCTCGAGAGACGGGCCGGCTTTCAGATTCAGCAGACTCCTGATCTCAGCGCAGGCGTTTGCTACCGGACCGTAGAGGATAACCTTCCCTCCGTTTTTTGCGAAGTTCGCAAGCGCGGCTGCGCATTTCGCAGAAACTGCGGCCGCAGGAGCGGCAAGGATCGATTCCTTGAACAGTTCCGGCTTCTTCCTTATCGCCTTCATGAAGTTTGTCGTGCTGATGACGGTATTGATAGGAAATCCCTGGTTGATGGCACCACAGATGAACCAGTCGCCAAAGAATATTTCATCAAGACGTTTTCCTTCTGCAACCATGTCATGGTATTCGTCGAATGGATATACCCAGACGACAGGGCTCGGCGCATCTGGGGCATGTCTGATCGCCTCAAGCAGGTGGGGAATGACTTCATTCGGCACCTGCTCCGGCATTTCCCCGTACGAATTGTCGACCGTCAGAAGTGATAGCCTGTCCGGATTAAATATTTTGCCGTCACCGTCGATTCTCGACACTGCGAGTGGAAGATAGATGTCGTGAGACTCCCTGTTATAGCGGTCGAGCCAGGGGCTGTTCCTGAACCAGGGGTCATGCGTGTAGAACCTGTAGATATATGATTTGTCCGGTAGATCCGCGATATGGGACATCCAGCCGCCGATCTCGATTCCGAAGTCGCCGTTCAAAGCAGCCCAGGGTGAGTTCGGCGGTGGCTGGGGCTTGAACTCCTTATAGATTTCCCTAATCGGTACCGCGTCTGATGAGAGATCCGTGCCGGAAGGGAAATTGCTGCCCCTGGTCTGTACAGGATATTTGCATTCCTTTGTGAAATCCCGCCAGAAATTCAAAACCTTCTCACGGGTTTCCGGAGCTTTCTCAGGACTGAACTTGAATCCATCAAAAAGAGCCCCCCTGTATGCCCATGTCTCGAGACCGAACCCGAATCCGTTCGAAAGCCATATGGCGTCAAACCCCATATCATCCATAAAGCACTGTGACTGCTTTCCGAGATAAGTTCCCAGGCTGATTCCCTGAGGTATGCCTTTTGGGAAAGCTGCATAGGATTTGCTGTCGGCGTTCAAGGTTGCGTAACAGCAGACGAAGCTTTTCGCGCCCATAGTCTTGGCCATGCATATTTCCTCGTGTCTCTTGTATTTGAAATCGGACTTCGCGAATTCCGGACCAGGATCGAAGGTGGCTATCAGATTTATCGGCTTGCCGGAGACTTTCTTTCCGTATGTTTTGATTTTTGAGATCAGGCTTTTCAACCAGCGGTAGGTGAATTCAGGGGGATTCTCGATGTAGGGCAGCGGTTTTCTGTGAATGCCAATCCCCTCCGGATCATTGGGGTCTGGGTCATGCCATCTCGGATTTGCGACACCAATGTATTTCGCCCATTCGAAGTTATCGTCCAGATTGCCTGAATATTCGAGAATCTCGGAACCGTCAGACGCCCATAGAAGTATTGAGATGCCGTCCGCATCCTTGTAAAGAGGGCGCCATTGCTCGAAAAGGGTTTCAAGGACTTTGTCGACAGTTTTCTGACTTGCATCCCTGAAAGGCTTCAGGCTCATCTCGAGAGTGACTGCGGATATTTTCATGGTATAAGAACCTTTCACATATACTTATTTAAAGAATAAATAGAAATACAATTTCTCATTCATTGGTACAGTTTTTTCTTAAAGTATGTCGGGTTTTAACCCGACGATTAATTGGCGGTTTAAAAACCGCCTTACTTTTGGAGTTAAATTCCTTTTAATGTATCATTGATCTTTTTGGCTGAATTCAGCATCCGGGAAATTATCTGGGATTTGATTTCATCGGAAAATCTCGTCAAAGGAATGCTCCAGCCGATTGAAAGGACCGCCTTTCCGGAGGCGTCGAACGCGGGAGCGCCGTAAGCGGCGACGCCACTGCCGTTCAGGTTGATCGCCTCGGCATATCCTTTCTCCTTGATGTCCTTCAATATTAACAGGAATTCCTTCTTGTCCTTTATGTCGGAATGATTGCTGATGTAGTTCGAAAGGAATTCCTGGCTCTGGTATGAGAGCAGGGCCAGTCCGGAAGCTGTGACGTGTGGATTTGGAATTATCCGCCTGTTGGGCGGTGCAACGGAAAGTTCCTTTGTGGACTGTCGCCAGTATACACTCAAAACGACGCCTCTCTCCATTGTGATTGCAACGGTTGTTTCGTTGAACTCATCGAAGATCTCATCGATATAAGGTTTTGCGAATTCCGCAATCTTGTCCGGAAGGTCTACCGCATTTCCGAGGAGTACGGCGGAGATTCCGATCTTGTAGCGACGGCTGTTCTCATCGAAGTCCAGATAGCCTGATTTCTGCATCGTCTTGAGGAGTTGCTGCGCAGTTGCTGGATTGATTCCGGTGAGTCTGGCAAGTTCACGGACGCCCGTCCAGTCGCCCTGTGCGGCGACCGCGTTCAACAGCTTGAATGCTTTTTCTACTGAGTGTATCATGCGTTTCGTATAACAAAACAATGTTTTATAATACGATACAAATATGATGAATTTAGGCAATGTCAAGCTCGAAACGCAAAATAAACGATGAAGGGATGAAAATGGTAACCTTTAAACTGGATGTTTTGCCTTAAAAGTAGGGCGGTTTTTAAACCGCCAACCAAGTGTCGGTTTAAAACCCGACATACTTTCAAGGATAAATAGCCTCATCTTATCCAGCTTAACGGTTACGGAAAATGAATATGGAAAGATGGAAGCCGGGGCATGCACCTTGATTCTTCTTCATTTCCGGATTACTTTCATCATTTCAATTTTCATGGATTGTGATTTTAAACCGCAGCAGTTGAAACATTTGGAGATCCTTATGCCTTCCAAAAGACTCTTCTTCCCTGGAGCCGTCCTGATATGCCTGATGATTATTGCATCAACCTCCTGCAGTACCCTCATGTCCCAGGATCCCATCAAAGGCAAGGTGTTTGAACTGCAGAATCCTGGATTCGAAGACGGACTTGAGGGCTGGACACTTGGAAGGGAGGACGCCGGCATATCAGTTGCCAATCCGGAAGCCGCCCGTACTGGGAAAGTGGGACTGAGGATAACTGACAAGTCGTCTAAGGAAGGATCGTCTTTGTATTCGAAGGCGTTTCCGGCCGTGCCGGATAAGGAATATCGGGCGCAATGCTACGCCCGCTGCGTCAAAGGCACCGGTGGCAGCGGAATGTACCTTCAATTTCTTGATGAGAACGGGAAAGAAATAAACAGCGGCAATTCCGAGGTCACATCGCTTGCCGGAGTGCGCGACTGGACGAAATCGGAAGTGAGCGCCTATGCCCCGGACAAGACCGTATCGGTCCGCATCTGGTTCCATTCCTATGGCAGTGCAGTTGTGACCGAGGATATAGACGATGTTATCATCTATGAGGCTGAACCATCAATATTCTCAAATCGCCCTTGGGAACCACAATATAAGATCCGTCCCGATGAAAAAGAGAAATTGACGGCTGCCGACATCATAGGTCCGGATGGCATCGTCTATCCCGATTTCCGATATGCAGGCGTGCGCGGCGGCATTCCGGATGTTGCGGTCGTGAAGGATCTTTCAGGGACCGTAAAGCCGAACATGGATATAGCAGATGCGATCATGCGCGCCGCATCCGAGCTTCCCGTGACAGGCGGGGCGATCCTGATACCCGCCGGCGAATATTTCCTCGGAGCTCCGGTTCAGATCGCCAGGAGCGGAGTTGTCATACGCGGTGCCGGGAGGGACAAGACAAAGCTCGTGTTCAATTACGCGGTACCGAAGAATTCAGTTCAATTCTATGGGATTGACGCGAATAAGCCGTTCGGCTATTTCGAGGTGCATGCGAATCCGGAAAATCTGCGCGGGATATACCTATATGAGGGAGATAAATCCGTAAAGTCCGTACTCTATCATGCACATTGGGGTAACACATACTTATTGCGGGTATGGAACAAAGATGTTCTGAAAGTTACAGGAGCAGGCATTCATAAGCTTCGGGCAAAGGCCGAATATGCAGATGGAACAACGTCTGAAAAGGAAATAGAGGCGACTGTATCCGAAACGCAGCCGTCGGAACGCGCGCCATCAATGCCTGGTGTAATCGAGTTCACCGGTGAAAAGACAGGCGAGAAGATCAAGCTTTCAAAGGATGGGGGGAGAGGAGCAACTTCGCTAACCATAGAAGATGCCTCCTCTTTTGCTGTCGGAGATGTCTTTGAGATTGAAGCGCCAGCCTCGCCGAGATGGAATGAAATGGTCAAGAACGCCTGCAAATGGGGATCCTACAGGGTGAACCAGTATCGGATTACCGGGATCGATGGAAAGACGCTTCAATTCGGACAACCGCTCAGGATAGATTTTCCCGTGGTCGACGGATCTTTTGTTGTCAAGATAATCCCCGTTGAGAAGTCCGGTATCGAGGACTGCACCATCGAGCAGACGGAGAACCTCTGGATAAACAGCGCGTCCCTCTCATACACCTGGGACTGCTGGGTGAAAAACGTGAAGACGATAAAGTCAGGCAGGAACATAACCTACTTCATGAATTCCAAGCACGGCGAGATACGTGACTGCGTGTTCGAGGATGCGTGGTTCAAGGGTGGCGGCGGAACGGCATATGCCGGCTTCGAACGCACATTCGACTGCCTCATGGAAAATGTGGAATCGACCAATCTGCGCCATGGGCCGAACCTGAACTGGGCTTGTGCCGGCAATGTGATCCGAAATTCCACTTTCCGGGGGAGTGATGCCCAATGGCATTGCGGTTGGTCCCATGAGAACCTATTCGAGAACTGCGTCATAACCCCCGACGGCAAGGATGGTGATTATGGATTTGGCTTCTTCGCGACGCCTCCGGAAGACAACGCACACGGACCCATCGGTCCGCGCAACGTAGTCTACAACTGCGATGCATCGTCACCTAAGGACGGCATGCAGATAAAAGGCATGAACGAGAACTGGATCATCATGTACAACCGTATCAGGATCGGTAAAGGGAGGGCAATGTTTTTCCGGATGGGGAGCTTCGATCATATTGTCAGGGGAAATGTCTTCTGCATCAAGGATGCCCAGAATCCTGTCGTCCTACTGAACGATCCGACCTGTGTCGGCAATGAATTCAGGGACAACAAGTTCTATGGGGCGACGTCACCCGCCATCGGCGGGCGAGCAAAACCCCTTGTGGATGTCGACAACCAGGTCTTCCCATATGAGGAGGCCCCGCGCCCGACTCCTGCCGTCCCATCGATATTCGAATGGCAGCGGATGGCGTATCCGCTGAAATAGAGACTGCTCGAAAAGGCATAAGGAAAGACCCCTTACGGGTTAACTACAAACAAAGAACAGTTGATTTGAGGCGAATCCGTTAGTAGCCTATCCTCCGTAGCTTTATGCGAAGTGGGACCAAACTGGTAAGAGCTGTTCCGGGAAACCTTTTCGAGCAGGCTCTAATCTGTCAAATACGGGGTCTGGCACGGATGACGCTAAGTTAAGCATTTCTGCCATCATGAATAAACAAGCCGAAGTTTGAAATCGTGCGAAAGAAATGTCCTTATGTTGGTCCGCCGCGGCGGATTAGTTTGCGTCCTTGACTTGGCGGCATTCGGGTTTGACCCCATATCCGGGTTCTTGACTTCATGCCGGTTCCAGACTATCTTGCTTCGGCCTTGGGATTGAAATTCCTAACACCGCAACACTGGCACCGCGACATGAACGACAGCCGAAGCGCAACTCCGAACGTGAAGGGCGGCTTTGATGGGGACAACGCCGCACTGGTTCCGCCTGCACGTGACTGGGTTCCCCGGCGGCAATTGCCGTTTTTGGGACTCATGGTGCTGACCGTATTTGCTGTTTTCTTCTGCTACCAGCTTGTCCAGCCATTTCTAACTGCTGTGTTGTGGGCGATCGCCTTTGCAATCCTGGCAAATCCATTTTACAGGTGGCTTCTGCGGATAATACGCATCCGTTCCCTGGCGTCCGGCATTGCCGTGGCAGCCGTGGCGCTCGTCATAGTGCTTCCCGCCGTCGCCCTGGCGCCAAAGCTTGCGGGAGACACCGCCTCAGCCGTGAACTCGGTCACGCAGTCTCTCGGATCCGGCCAATGGCGTGAAAAGCTGTCCCAGGTAAATGCCTTGTCGGCCGCCATCAACTGGATGGAGGCACACGTTGACTTCCGTGAATTATTCCACGAAATTGCTTACGTCCTGACTACTGCCATGTCGACGGTGCTCAAAGGCTCGGTCGCGGGTATCGGACAGTTGATTGTGGGCGGATTCCTGCTGTTCTATTTGTTCCGCGACCAGGATGAAGCGCTGGCGGCGCTCAGGTCCCTGTTGCCCGTTGCTCCTGATGAAGCGGACATGCTGTTTTGCCGGTTCAGCGACACTGTATACGCCCTCATATATGGGAAAATGCTGACTGCGGTGGTACAAGGGGCGCTGGGGGGGGTATCTTTCTGGATTTTCGGACTGCCTGCGCCCTGGTTCTGGGGACTCATGATGGGAATGCTTTCCTTTCTGCCTATGGTGGGCGCATCGTTAGTGTGGGGGCCTGCTGCGGTGATTCTGGCGCTTGATGGATATCTGGGAAAATCCATTCTGCTTGTAATGTGGGGTGTCCTTATAATCGCGCCCATCGAAAGCTTTCTTTATCCGATCCTGGTCGGTCGCCGGCTCAAACTGCATGATGCTCTAGTTTTCATAGCCTTGCTCGGGGGAATGTTTGCATTTGGACCGGTGGGACTGTTCATTGGACCGGCTATTCTGGCTTTGACACTTGGACTGATAAGTTTGTGGAAGGAACGCCTCTCCACCGCACGAGTGCCGGTCGCAGAACCGATGAGGGGAGAGAGTACGGCCAGTTGACTGATCAATCCATAATTCCGATTTTGAGAGCAATTAAGGCACCAATCTCCCTGGGCACTTTTCCAGCAGAATTCAATGAACTCACTTTTTGCCAGTTCCGGATGCGGTTTCCGGAACCGGGAAACGGCCTGAAGCCCACCCTCCATACTTGATTCTTTCCTGGATTTGGACTATTCTGCTGATATTATGAAATTAAAATTCCTATCAGCTCAGCATCGGCAAAATTCCTATCAGCCAGAACGATAAATAACATATACATAGAACTCACCGAAATCCTTGGAAAAGCTGAAGGAGTCCTGCCATTCACAGCATGAAGCAAATGACCTTGAGAGAAGAATTCCTAAGCGAAGAGGACTTGTCCATTGCCGAGATGGGCGATGATGAGCTTGAGGCGTATTGGAATTTCTGGCTTGAACTCGCCCAGGCGACAAATGATGAAGACAAGGATTCATATTCGCACGGGGTGTTTGCAGGCTCGCCTGTCCCGGGCTCACAGCGGGGGGAAGAGGGCGGTCCGTCCTACCGCTGGAAAAGCTTAACTATCTTCTGCCTCTTCTTCACCGGTGTGCCGCCGTGCAGCACAAGTCCAGTCCTGCCGAACAGCCCTGCAAGATAATGGAGGATGGGATCGGATATCTCCCCGAACTGGGCAGATTTGTCTTCGGCGGCATCCCTTCCCATACTATCCGAAGAATCTTCACTCACTTCGACGAAGATGTGCCCCGTGGATGTCCGCACAGGAAGCATGGGCTTGATGACTGACAAAGCAACAGTGTACTATAATTTTTCCGGAATCAGCTTGACTTTTCATTAATGGTGCTATATTAGCACCATGAAGACGCAATATAACAAGAGCATCACCGGTAGCATCGAGGTCCTCCAGGAAGTACTCAGCCAGCCAAAACCTGTCGGCAGCCGGGAGCTTTCAAGGATCCTCAAAGAGGAGCATACCCGGGTAAGCAGAATCCTCGGAACTTTGTTCAAGGAAGGCTTTCTCAGCAAGACAGAAAAGAAGAAGTATTACGCCGGACCTGGAATACATGTCCTCGCAGCCCAGGCAATCCATAACTCCTCGCTTCTACGGATCGCGCTGCCAGAACTTAGGAAGCTGAAAGACGACAGGCATACCGTCGCCCTTGCCGTGCTCTGGAAGGATTCCATATGCTATCTCGTCCATTCGCGCCCGCACCAGACCCTTGAGGAAGGCATCGGCTCCCACGAGATATATCCTGCCAGGAAATCCAGTCTGGGGATCATGCTGATGGCGAAAAATTTTCCACGAGGTGGAAAATTTAACTATGAACTTGAAAATGAAGACAAGATAAAAGAGGCTGAGGCGAATGGATATGCAAGACTCGATTACAAGGGAGGAACCGTGTCCCTGGCGGTTCCAATCTGCGATCCGCCGATTGCGGCAATAGGTTCATCTATTAATCGTCCCAGCAGGAAGGAATTGCAGGATACTTTGAAATTGCTCAGGAAGATTAAAGTTGATATAGAAAGAAAAATCTTAGATGAAGAAAGACATAGGGATAAATGTTAATGCAAAAGTTTTTCCATATAAGTAAGACGGTTTTTAAACCGTCAATTAATCGTCGGGTTGAAACCCGACATACTTTTTTGGAAAAAATCTATACAAATTGCAGGGAAAGATGACATGAAAACCGATGATTTCAAAAAAATCGTCCTTGTTGAAGCCGAAAGCTTTGATGATCCCGGCGGCTGGGTTGTCGACCAGCAGTTCATGGATGTCATGGGATCACCGTTCCTTCTCGCCCACGGCCTTGGAAAACCTGTGGCAAACGCCAGGAGCACGGTGAAATTCAATTCTATTGGTAAATATCGGGTATGGATTCGTACTCGTGACTGGGTTCCCCCGTTCGGTCCAGGGAAATTCCGTCTCCACATCAATGGCAGTCCGCTTGAGAAGATATTTGGTGCGGATGGTGATGGCTCATGGCAGTGGCATGACTGCGGAACTGTTGGGATAAAGGATACTTCAGTAAAGCTGGAGCTTGAGGATCTGACCGGTTTTGAAGGACGCTGTGACGCCATCCTATTTGCGAAATCCGCAGATTTCATTCCACCGAACAGTGGAGAAGAGATGATGGATTTCAGGCGCTGCCTGCTTGGACTTCCAGAAACTCCTCCAGATGCGGGAACTTTCGATCTAGTTGTTGCCGGTGGAGGTTATGCAGGCCTTTGCGCGGCGGTTTCCGCAGCGAGGATGGGATTGAAGGTGGCATTGATACACGACCGTCCAGTTCTTGGAGGGAATGCCTCTGGAGAGGTCAGGGTAGGGCCGATCGGAGGAATTGACGGTGGTTTATATCCGCACAATGCCGACATCATAAAGGAGCTTCACATGACCCCGCGTGGAATGGGCGGTTCCGGTGGAATAAGATCATGTCCGGACGATGATTTTGTGAAAGCCATCGTCAAGGCCGAAAATAACATTTCACTTTTCCTCGAAATGCATGTCTATCTGACGGAGATGAAGGATTCAAAAATCATCGCATTGCGCGCCCGTCACATAAGAAATTCAAAGGAATTGCGTTTTGCGGCTCCTCTGTTCGCCGACTGCACAGGCGACGCGTCTGTCGGGTATCTTGCAGGAGCGGATTGGAGGATGGGGCGTGAGGGACGTGACCAGACTGGAGAAGCGCTAGCTCCGAAAAAAGGAGATGGGATGCTGATGGGAGTTTCAAATTTCTGGCTGGCAAATCATACGGAACATACTGCATCATTTCCAGTCTGTCCCTGGGCTTTGCATATCACCGAGGAATCGGTCGATGTTTCTACGCCTAAGCATCCGCCGAAGTTCGGACAGTACGCCTATGCCGCCGGCTGGAACTGGGAGGCCGGATTCAATGACGACCAGATAAAAGATGCTGAACATGTCCGTGACCATAATTTCCGCGCCATGTATGGCACCTGGGACTTCCTGAAGAACCGGAGCAATGACAGGAAACTTTATGAGAAGGCTGAATTCGGTTGGGCCGGATACATCATGGGCAAGCGGGACACGCGCCGTCTCCTGGGCGATATCGTCCTGAGGCAGCAGGACATCATGAGACCAGAGATCTATCCGGATGCATGTGTGACGGCAACCTGGTATTTCGACCTGCATTTCCCGCATCCTGGCAACACCCGTTTCTTTCCCGGACAGGAATTCCGTTCGTTGGCGTACGACGACCCAAATTTCGAATCGCTGCGCGGGGACATCGAAGGTTCCTATACGAAGATTGAGCCGTATCCGATCCCGTACCGCTGCTTTTATTCCCGGAACATTTCGAATCTCTTCATGGCTGGCCGGAATATAAGCGTAACGCACGTGGCGCTGGCGCCGGTAAGGGTCATGAACACGACCGCCATGATGGGAACGGTGGTGGGGAGGGCTGCGTATGCTTGCAGAAGATTGGATGTAAGTCCAAGGGGACTATATGAAAGAAATTTGGAGGATCTGAAGAAGGTGTTGAGTGATCCTGAAGGATATGTATCATAAGTAGGGCGGGTTTTAACCCGCCAACTGTCGGGATTAATCCCGACATACTGTAAAGGAGGAAAATGAAATCAAAGAAAAATACACTCTGGCTTTTGATCGCGGATTCAAAGCGCGATGACCTGCACTGCGCCATCCCAAGCATCGCATGGATTGCGAAATCCGCAGGCGCTGAATTTGAATGCTATCTCGAATCGGAAAGGGACGGGTCCCTTTTTGCGCGGAACGGCAGCACGATAATCGGTGGATATCACCACCAGCAGTTCAATTATCTCAATGCTGCATTTGATGTGAAATACATTCTGCTGGGAGACACCTCCGTCTTCCGTTCGTCCATTGATGTCTTCGGAGGGGAAATAATCGTTGAATCGGATTCCCTGGTTGATGTGTATGATGCAGTTCTTTCGCATGCGGCAATCTCTTCAATTGATGCGGCTATATTTGCCGGTTCGGACATTGTGGAGATCAATGGAAACAAATTAGAGATAGGGCCGTACCTGTATCCGGAAATATGGTTCCGCAAGGCCCTGGCATTTCCAATTTCACTTGCGAATTCCGCAAAGAAGAAATTCAATATTGAAAAAATATCATTATTGTTTGTCGCTGATGATATTAAAAAATCTTTGAAAAGGAGTTTTAAAGATTTTTTTGTCATAGATACCCTTCGGAAGGATGACAGCTACGGAAGCATTTCGCTGAGGATTGCGGAAAGATGGAAGCATAAGGCGAAGGCTCTTGCGTTCGCTGATCCGGCCGCGGTCCATGCCCAGATTGCAACACTCTGCCGCGAGGACAGGATAGCCGTCTACGAGAATAAGAACAAGATTCTTCCCAAGGACGTGGTCTATTCGGCCTATACTGAAGAGAAGACGAAGATAGCCGATGATGTCATAAGGCTTGCAGAAGAGATCGGTAACCGGGTGCTTGTCGGACGCCAGACGGGTGACGGGGATCTTTTTGCTTGGTCGAAGGCCGGACTGTGCCTGCAGATCATGGATCCGAACCGTCCGGCATTTCCAGTGGTGACAAATGTCCCGCACCGCTGGCATAAAGCAGGGAAAGGGATATGGGATGATGAGCCTGATGATGAAACTCTCCTCAAGTACGCGAAGGAAGGGAAGATTCTTTCGACGCTGATGTGGCATTCCGGGGAGATGGCGCACAACGAGGCTATGCTCTCGCTCTTCGATCTTATTTTATTTACCGGCGTTAAGATGGGGTTCGGAGTGCATGCGGCAAGGTACGAGACTTGTCCGCAGATGTGGGAACTTCTATCGGTGCCAAAATCAAAAGGTGGCGTTCTCGGACATGCCGAACCTGTGCTCCATTCCGGCGGAATGGGAGTGCTCGCGGAAGTAAACTGTCCACCGAAGATACTCGGGGAACATTGCAAGGATTCGCTTTCCAGGATAAGAAGGATTGCGGGAGAATTTTCACCTAGGGGATATTACGCGTTCATGGACAGCGACCTGCCGACACTCTCATTTGTGAACAAAACTGTTTTCAAGGCGGTCAATGAGGCAGGTATGGAATATTTCATTTCCTCTGCGACGCCGGGCAGGAACCGGATAGTCCATAGAGGGAAAAGATTTACGGTCATAAATCAATCTTGCCGGGTAGTCCAGCCGGCATCCCCTTTCGTGAGGATCACTACTGCAGACGATCTTGAAACATATCCACATGCAAGACCGGGCTGGATGATAGGGACGCTTGATGCGCCGGTGATAGCATTTGCTCCTTATATATGGAAGCACGGCTCACGGTTCATGCAACTGATCGATAAAATAAAGAACAACTACGTAAACGTTCTGCCGAGGACGATCGCCCGATATGCCAGGATCTTAGAGGAGAATGGATTCGTCAGGAAGGAATTAAGTAGGGACGGGCTTTAGCCTGTCCCATTCTTAGAAATTAAGATGGTGCATGCTAAAGCACGTACCTACTCCCAAAAAACTTCAAAAATTCTTCAGGATTGGTATTGACAATGCCTGCTTCCTATATTAGGATACTGTTATAGAGCAGTATAACAGATGCGAATAAATAGGAGCTTCCAATATGAACGCCAGGTCAGCAACAATACATGAATCGGGAATACCTAAATACTACCGGCTCCAGGAGAAGATATTTGGACTCATTAAAAGCGGGAAAATGAAGGTAGGAGACAAGCTGCCAGGGGAACGGGAGCTCGCCAAGCAATTCAATGTCGCGCATATGACCGCAAGACATGCGGTTCAGACTCTTGTAAACACAGGCGTCCTCCACAAGCAGCACGGAAAAGGAACTTTCATCTCCAACCTCAAGAAACTCTCCGTTTCGGAAATTGAAGGCAAGGCTGTCAGCAAATCCGTGACAGTCGTTCTGCCTGCCGTTCCTAAAAGCCCGAAGATCACTGGCACATTCATGCGGTCTGGGATACTTGAGGCGGTCTGCGAGGCGATGTCGGAAGTAAATTATCAGGTCAACATCTCCTATTTCAACTATTCCGAGAAAACATCTCCGCTTGAAAGATGCATCAACAACGGTCCGGGCGGAGTGATCTTCTGGCACAATGAGACTCCGAAGAACCTTTTCATGCTCAAGGAGCTTAAAGAACGCGGAGTTCCGTTCGTACTCGTCAATAATTACAGCAGTGAGCCTTATGATTATGTCGTGGCTGAGAACAGGGCTGGTGCCATGAAAATGGTAGAACATCTCCATGGACTCGGGCACAGGAAGATCGCATACATTGACAAGGACGAGAATGCGACCAGTGTCAACGAAAGAAGATCCGGTTTCCTTGAAGGCATTAAAAAGCACAATCTGAGCGAGTCCGAGAATGTGACCCTGAAATATGACTTTGCTGAGGATGACATGAGAAAATGCGTGAAGGATCTGGTTGACGGGAAATTTACTGCGATCTTCGCGCACAACGACATGGCAGCGATCTCGGTGATGGAGGTCTTGCGCGAGATGAAGATCAAGGTGCCGGACGAGATGAGCGTGGTTGGATACGACAACATCGACATGGCGCAGTTCCTGACACCACCGCTTACGACTGTCCATCAGGATTTCCATGAGATGGGGAGGACGGCGGCAGAGATACTGCTCGGGAAAATGACAGGGAAATCCATGAGTGCTCGTGGTAAAGTCAAGATCGTGCCGGACTTGATTATAAGAGGATCAGCGGCAGCACCGAAAAAATAGCAGGGAGGCGGATGCTATGAAAACGGATAAGAAGAAATCTTTTACCCTGATTGAATTACTCGTCGTAATTGCGATCATCGCAATCCTTGCGGCGATGCTTTTGCCGGCGTTGAAGAACGCCAAGGACAAGGCACAGGCCGCGATCTGCATGAACAATCAGAAACAGCTTGGACTGGCTTTTTTAAGTTATGCCGCCGATTACAACTTCTATATGCCTCTGGGGACGCGTTCCTGGCAGCCATTCACCACTTGGGGACAGGCAAGTTTCTTCAATGATTATCTGAATGGTAAGGCGATCTGGAACGGGACACAGGTTACAAACAAATCAACAATTGCAAAGTCGAACGCCGGTTCACTCTACCACTGTCCGATGGGGCCTACAGCATGGACGGTCAATCAATTCGATGAGCTTTTAAGCTACCGCAGGAACTATCAGACTGCGGAATATTGGGAAACGTGGTGCAAGGCTTCACGGATTACCGTGAAAAATCCCGATAGATGGGGAGTTCTTATTGAAGCTAGCTCTGTCTGGGATGATGCATTTATTGACAAAAACGATATTTGGGTAAGCTACGGCCTGAACACCCGTCATTCAAAAGGGGCGAATGTCCTGTTCATAGACGGACATGCGCAGTGGATCGGATACTTTGATTTCAAGGCAACTTATTTGAAGCTTTGCTGGGCGCAGTGAAAAGACAAAATTCCATATTTAGCAGTGAGGCGATATTGATGAAAAAAAATAAAATGAAATCATTCACCCTGATTGAATTGCCTGTAGTGAGTCCTTCGATTAAGCTCAGGACAGGTAGGGCAAAGTCGCAAGACTTTACCCTTATCGAACTTCTCGTGGTTATTGCAATCATCTCGATTCTTGCCGCATTGCTTCTGCCGGCGCTGAACAATGCCAAGAGCACTGCCAGGCAGGCGCTATGCCTCAGCAACCAGAAGCAGATCGGCCTATGGTTTGGAATTTATAATGATGATTATAACGACATTTTCCCTCCACGGAACAATCCTGTGGGTGGCTCGTCTTTTTGGTATAAGGCGATTTCTAATACGCCGATTAGCTTCATAGGGCTGGCGAATTTCAAAAACGCCAGCATCGATGGTATCGCCAGCATCTTCATGTGCCCTGAGGATTCGCACAAAGCTGATGGTATACCCTGGTCTGGCGCTCCCAATAACACAGCTTGGGACGACGGCTACATCAGCATGGGTTACAACGCCCAGGGACTGGCGGGAGAAGGAGGCGCCTGGTTTGTCACAGGAGACTCCTCATATGGGAGACTGGCCCGTCTCAGAGAGCTCAAAAACCCGGCCGAAACTATCATTGTAGGCGACATGGCTAATAACGGTAACCCCAATGCTTTTGGCTATGATCAGATCGGGGGAAACACCGGGCATCCGGTCTACCCGAGGCACAACGGGAAGAGGATCTGCAACATCCTGTGGGGAGATGGGCACTCCAGTGGAGTCAGCACCCCGGGTGGTCCGGGTAGTTACAGTGCGCTTTACAGCATTGCGGTGTTTGGCCAACATCCAACGACGGCAGACACAAAATGGGATCGGAAGTGAGAAAACAACCCATCGGCATAAGAAACTGAAGTAAGTATTTTAAACATTAAACTGTTATTAAAAAATAAAGAAAGGGATTTTTCAATGTCAATAAAAATCAAAACAGGTCTTTCGATTGGGATCTCTGTTGCAATTTTAAGTCTGATGGGGATCGGCGTGTTCGCCGGTAACCCAGTTCCGATTGCAAATGGCGGATTCGAAAATGGCAAGGCATCGTGGTGGGGCGAAGGCGGATTTACGATTGTAAGCGAAGGCGCGACTGAAGGAAAGTCTTGCCTGAAGATAGCCGGAGGCTTCGCCTGCCAGGACAAGATCAAGGTTGAAGGCGGGAAGAAGTATAAGATCAGCATGAAGATTAAAAGTGAAGGCGCTCCTGAAGGTTCTGTGTTCGTCCAGATGAGCTATCGTGGGGAAGGGCTTGAGCCGAAATGGTATGGTCCGGCCAAGGCCAATGGAGAGGCTGCTCTGTTTTCAACCGGGGGCGCTCACGACTGGAAGGATTTCTCGGTTGTCGTAAATTCACCCAATGGTGCAAACCAGCTCTTGATATACCTGAGGAAAAATGCGGGAAGCGCTGGTGTCGCGTATTATGACGATGTCAAGGCAGAGGAGACGGACGCTGAAGTGACCAAAGCTGTCAAGGCTGCAGGAGGCTCGGGAAAGATTGTCAATAACGGGAATTTCGAATCCGGTAAGAGTGCCTGGTGGGGTGAAGGGGATTTTTCAACCATTAAGGAAAGCGCTGCCGAAGGAAAGTCATGTCTGAAGATAACCGGAGGTTTCGCCTGCCAGGACAAGATGCCGGTTGAAGAAGTGAAAAAATACCAGATCAGCATGAAGATTAAAAGCGAAGGAGCTCCTGAAAAATCAGTATTTGTACAGATGAGCTATCGTGGCGAAGGATGCTCCCCGGAATGGAGGGGGCCGGACAGGATAAAGAACGAGGTTGCTTTGTTCGTCACAGGAGGAACTCATGATTGGAAGACATTCTCCGCGGTTGTGAAAGCACCAAACGGTGCCGACCAGCTGCTTGTCTATCTCAGGAAACTTGCCAAGACCGATGGCATCGCCTACTATGACGATGTGAAGGTCGAAGAGACCGATAAGGAAGAGACGACTGCCGCAAAACTGCGCAGGGACGAACTCGCCAAGGAAATTATGACTCAGCCGGTCGCAGATGAAAAACAGGCGGAGGCTTTGAAAAAAATAATAGCCGATGCATCTAAAACTGTAAAATCAGTGATTCTTGCCGAGGCAGGCAAGGCGGCATGCCATGTTCATGTCGGATACGATGAAGGCCTAATAGAACTTGCTTCGGCTTCCGAACTCGCAGAATATCTCAAGAAGATTTCCGGAGGAGATTTCAAGCCTCTTTCAAACGACAAGAATCCCCTGTCAGACCTGCCTCTCATCATCGTCGGACGCCATAACAAGCTGACGGAAAAGCTTTGTCCGGACATCCCGTATGACAAACTTGGCGCAGACGGGTTCGTCATACGCACTGTCGGTTCGAACATCGTAATTGCCGGAGCTACGTCCGGCGGAACCATGTATGGAGTGAACTGGTTCCTGGATCACAAGCTGGGTGTCAAATGGCTCTCTCCTGACTACTCTTATGTGCCCTCGTCCAAGAAAGTAGAAGTGTTCTCTTTGAACGAAATACAGGTTCCGCGCTTCAACTTTCGTCAAGTCCTGAGCGCGGAGGGAGACAGAAAACCGTTTGGTGCGCATAATTTGCTCAACGGAAATTCGCATGGAGCCCAGGGCATCTTGTCTCCTCTGGAAATCGATCATTGGGATAGTTCATGGCAAAAACCCGGTTTGACTGCAAGCTTTTATGACTTGGTGCCTGACCGTCCGGGTTTCCGATACGGCGGGCAGGTGGCGATGATGAATCCGGAAGTCCGGCAAGTCATAGCCGAAGGCATTATCAAACGGTTAAAAAATGTCCCAAATTACCAGAGCTACTGGTTTGGTTTGATGGACAATGACTGGGGCTGGGACATAGATCCGGCAAGCGCGGCGTTTGCGAAGGAACATGGAGGGGTGGCTTCGGCTGCAAAGACCGACCTGGCGATCGATGTGCTCCAGCGCGTTCGAAAAGTTCTTCCTAATGCGAAGATCGCATTTAACGCCTATCATTGGGGATTCAGTCCGCCCACTGGTCTGACTATACCGGAAGGACTGCTGGTCTATCCCATGACCATTCAACTCGACTACAGTACTCCGTTGAATAAGGGGAGGAATGAAAAGCTCGGCAAGGATATCGAGGGATGGAATGCCGCGACCAAGGATATTCTCCTTTGGGATCACATTACCAACTTCAACGGCTACATCCAGCCGACACCGAACATTTATCCGATCTGCGAAACGATTCGCTGGCTGTCCACGATGCCGAATATCCACGGTTATTTTGCCGAGGGAAGCTGGAACACCAGGAATGCGGAGTTTTCCTCCCTGCGTGTCTGGATCATGGGGCGGATGCTCTGGGATCCTGACACGGACTATAAGGCGGCCATCGCGGAGTATTGCGACGCCTATTACGGTCCGGCCGGGAAGTATGTCAAGCAATATATTGATCTGATGCATGAGAGTTCCGAGAAGACTCGTGCGGCAATCTGGGAAAAAACCAATATCGACAGTGCGATGCTGTCACTTGATTTTGTGAACAAAGCCGATGTCCTGATGGAAAAGGCACAGGCTGCGGTGGCATCTGATCCCGTGCTTCTCAAGCATGTGCTGGAGGTGCGTGTGAACGTGGATTATGTGATTCTGGTGAGGCGCAAGGAATATCAGGACGAGGCCGCAAGTCAGAAGATCCAGTTCAACCTCGACTTTGCAAACCGGCTTGCACGTTTCAACCAGACGCTGAAAGACGAGGGCATCAAGGAGTATTATCAGGGCGGCAGAGTGGTGGATCTGGAGAAGCTCATAGCTATTGATCGCAAGGATTCGACACCTCCAGAGCTGGTTCGTGGTCTGCCAAAATCAGATTGGAAAGAGATCCAGGAAATTGGATTTAACAGGTACTATGGCAACACTATCGTGGTGCCGGACGATGCGGCGTCCGACGGAGCTGCGGCCCGCTTGGACGGGAAAGAGGGTGCACCGTTGATCCAGCTCAAGCACCATAAGCTGCCCGAAGAAGGACTCTGGGACATTTACGCGGAAGTGCGGGTTGATGAAAATGGCGCAAATTCTGACGACATCGCTCTGGGCATCGGGACCATGCCTCCGCAGAGCAACTGTACTAATATAAAACTGAGCCAATTGAAGAACGGCGCCTATACGCTGTTCAAGGCTCCCGGCGGTCCATTCCGCTTTAATCAGGACGACCAGGCGGTCTCGTATATTCGTGGTGGAAATGCAAAGATCAAATACATCTACGTGGATCGATTTATCTTTGTGCGGATCCCTGAAAATGCAGTTCGAAAATAGGGCGAATCATATTTTAAATTTGTTTGTAGTCAAGCTCGTGAGAGCTGTTCTTTTCTTGGTTCTGAATTACTAAAATAAAGGAGGGTGGACATTCCTGTCCGCCAACTCGCGGGTTGGAAAACCCGCGCTCCTTTGAAACGAATGAAATACACAAATTAAATTTGGAGGATTAAATGAAATATGTTGCAGTTTTATTATTTTTCCTTCAGCTTTCAAGAATGAATGCTGAAGAGAATTCTGCCGTTCAAACGATCAGTGGAGACAAGCTGTCCGTTGAGATAATGGATCCGAACCATGCGGCCCGATACAACAGGGGAGTCCGTTTTACTCCTGTGGCTGTCGTGCTGGGAGTGAAGATGGGAGGGAAAGAATTTCTTTTCCATCCTGAAAAGCATGATGCGATAAACGATCATGGAGGTCTGGCGTCGGAATTTGATCTTTGCATCCCTGGCGGATCCGATGAGGATCTGCCTCCGGGATATCTGGAGGCGAAGGTCGGAGAGGGATTCCTGAAGATAGGAGTTGGAGTCCTGAAGAAGAAGAAAGAGAAATATTCCCTCTTCCAGACTCCGGAAGTAATCAGTCTTGCAAAGACAGATGTCCAGTGGGAGAAGGATGGGGCGAAGTTTGAGCAGACATCGCAGGAAGTGAATGGATATGGATATAAGTTGAACGCAGACGTAAAAGTGATGGAGAATAAAATTTCCGTAGAATGGAAATTGTCGAATACCGGAAGCAAGCCGTTTACGACGAAGAATTACATCCACAATTTCTTCAGGTTTGACGACAAGAATGTAGGCCCGGACTATGTCCTTTCATTCCCTTATGATTTTAAGGCGACAGGTCTTGAAGCGGAACAGACGCAGGATGGAAGGGAGATAAAGTTTGTGAGGGAAATTCCCAAATGGGTGAACATGGTGGTTCCATATCCTGCCGAATACAAAGGGTCGAATGTCTGCATATTGAAGAATACTGCCAATGGAATGAGCATAAATTGTGAGACATCGCTTCCGGGATTTGTGACAGCCATCCATGGCAGGCCTGGCTATGTTTCACCGGAACAGTTCATCAAGCTCAGTTTGAAGCCGGGAGAGGAAATCTCATGGATCAGGGCCTATGCCTTTGACATCGTAAAGTGACCCTTGATAATTGCGCTTCGATGGCTATTTTTCATGTATTATGAAAAAAACAATTATATCCTTTCTGTCGGGTCTCGTGGTACTTGGAACCAGCGCGCATGTCTCAGCCCAAGCTGATGCACCTGCCGCCGCCAAGACCTGGGACGCATCGCTTGAATCACTGACATTTGAGAAGGACGGCGGCAAGCTTCCGTACCGCTTCATGAAACCTGCGAAGATCGAGGATGGCAAGACCTATCCTCTCGTCATCTTCCTGCATGGCGCGGGCGAACGCGGCACAGACAACAAGGCGCAGCTGAGACATGGAGTGAAGGATATCATAAAGCTGGCTTCCGAGAAACATCCCTTCTTCATGCTCGTCCCGCAATGCCCTAATGGAAAAAAATGGGCCGAGGTCGACTGGGGCGCGGCCTCACACACGATGCCGGAACAGCCTTCGGTCCCCTTTACGCTGCTTTTCGAGCTTCTGGGAAAGATTGAAAAGGAGAACCAGATCGACCAGAAGCGCATCTATGTAATGGGGATTTCAATGGGCGGATTCGGAACCTGGGATGTGATATCCCGGTTCCCCGACAAGTTCGCGGCGGCAATACCAGTATGTGGCGGAGCCGATACTGCGCAGGCGCCGAAGCTGGTGAAGATGCCGATATGGGTCTTCCATGGCGGCAACGACACTACTGTGAAGACGCAGAGGTCTCGTGACATGGTCGAGGCGATCAAGAAGGCCGGCGGAGATCCGAAATATACAGAATATCCCGGTGTCGGACATAACTCATGGACGCAGACATTCTCCAATCCCGAAGTGATCGAATGGCTTTTTTCACAGGCTAAGAAATGAAAGGGGTAAGCTGGCCATTTTGTCTGGCAGGTAGGGCGGTTTTTAAATCGCCAACTATGTGTCGGGTTAAAACCCGACATACTTTCCAGGAAAAACAGACTCACATCATCCGGTTTAACGGTTACAAGAAATAAAGGGAAACCATGATATGATGAACTTAAGAATTCCTGTATGTCTTTCAAGTATAGCATTAGGAGTTTCAATTATGGCTGGAGCACAGGACAAGGTTTTGGGTTCGACAGAGGTTGCCCAATGGAAGGACAATAAGAAAGCCTCTTTCCTTCTCATGTTCGACGATGGGATACCTACGCACCTCAAGAACGTGATCCCCGAACTCAAGAAACGCAATTTCATTGGGACCTTCTACCTGAATCCTGAAGTCAAATGGTATTCAAAGGACAAGTGGGAGAAGGATGCAAAAGAAGCCGGCATGGTGTTCGGTAACCATACCATGACCCATGCGGGCGCTAAAAACGCAGCACAGGCGGAAGATGATATCTCAAGATGCAACGAATACATATTGAAGATGAATCCCGAGCTGAAGCAACCCCGCCTGATTTCCTTTGCCCGCCCCGGAGGCGTCGACTGGAAGGTCACTCCTGATGAGATGAAGGCAATCTACGCCAAATACAATCTTGTTCCGAGACCGCCTTCGGACGCCCGTTTCGGAGGCATACATATCAAGAATGCGGACGGCCTGATAAAGGTGGTGGATCTGGCTGTCGAGAAAGGCGGTTCGGAGAGGCTCTTCTTCCATGGAGTCGGTGGCGACTGGCTCAGCCAGTCAACAGAGGATTTCGTAAAGATGCTTGACCGTCTGGACGCAAACCGCGAGAAGCTCTGGGTAACTGATCCTATCTCCATGCACAAGTATGAGACGGAACGGAATGGCGCGCAGGTTAAAATTTTGGAGTCCGGAGAGAAAGGGATCAGAATTGTCCTTTCCACTTCAGCCGATGCAAATCTCTACGATCTGCCGTTGACGCTCATCACCAAGGTTCCTGCGGCCTGGAAGAAATGCAAGATCACGCAGTCAGGTAAAACTGTGACTGCCGAAGCCGCCAATGGCGAAGTCCAGTACGAGGCTCTTCCTGGAAAGGACGAGATACAGATCCGGACGGAATGATAAATCAGGCAGTGACATGCCGAAAGAAGGTGAAAGGACGGAAGAGCAGCCCTTTTTCGGGTTTATCTACGGACGCATGCAGGAAAAGGGATTTTGTTTGTAGTCAAGCCATTTTTGGCTGTGTTCTTCCAGATTCACTAAAACACGCAACAATGCGTTAACTACGAGCAAGGACAAGTTGTTTTTGAGTTTGTTCGTAGTGAAGCCCGCAAGGGCTGTTCGTGAAGGTTTTGTATTTAGCATTTTAGTACTTGTCTGGGATTTGGATTATGGAGCTTGGATTTTATTTAAAATGAGGTGACTTATGAAGACGTTGAAGGAACTTATTGCTGAAAAGAAATCCGTGTTCGGGATATTTTCGAAGACAAACGATCCGATGTTCATCGAGATAATGGGCAAGGCTGGAATTGATTTCGTGATCCTCGACTGTGAGCACGGACCGAACTCCCCAAGGGAAGTTCTTCCGCTTGTTCTTGCGGCGAAGGCTTCGGGCCTGAATGCGGTGGTCCGTGTCGGAAGCTCTTCCGTAATTGAGATCCAGAGGATGCTTGATCTTGGGATATCCGGCGTACAGGTTCCGCAGGTGCAGAATGAGGCTGATGCCAGGGGAGTCGTCAAATCTGCGAAGTTCGCACCACTCGGGGGCAGGGGGGTCTGCTGCAACGTGCGCGCCGCCGACTATTCATTGAAAAAGAGGCAGGAATATTTCAGCGGGCAGAACAGTGATGTCGCCGTGATAGTGCATATAGAGGGGAAAGAGGGGTTCGATAATTTGGACTCGATGATGGATGTCGACGGAATTGACATTTTTTTCATAGGCCCGAACGATCTCGCCCAGTCCTTGGGATGTCCGGGTGTGAGCCACAAGAAAGTGCAGGACACGGTAAATGAGATTATAGCAAAATGCCGGAAGAAAGGCAAGCATGTGGGCATCTATGCGGACAACGTCCAAAGCGCGGTGAAATACAAGGAAATGGGTGTCAGTTATGTAGCATGTTCAACCGATGTCGGCATATTCGCCAGGGGATGCTCGGAAATGGCGAAGGGATTTGGAGGCCACGGTTGAACGGAAGCCGAAATTAGAGTAAAAAACAATTAGGAAAACCTGCAGGATCAAGTTGGACATATATTTATTTTGAGATAAAGGGAACGGAATTTCTTTGGTGACAGGCCGGTCTGCCTTTTAAACTGCCTCGAGAAGTAATTACTGTCGGAGAATCCCGACCTGTATGCCACCTCTGAAACTGTCGCGTCTGGGGCTACAAGAAGTTCAGATGCTTTTTGGATTTTGAATTTCTGTGCGTAAAGTCCGGGAGTTGATCCGGTAGCCCTCTTGAAAGTCCTTATCAGGGTGCATGGCGACATGTTGAATTTCTTTGCGATGGCATTAAGGCTGAATCTTTCCAGGTATGTTGATTCAATATGGTTGACAATACGTCCTATGTTGAAGAGCGCCCTGGTGTCAGGATTAAGATTAGTCTCATAGCTTCGCGATATGAACCCAATCAACTGCATCAGGTATGATACAGCCATGAAAATTCTTCCCGGCCTGACGGACCACAGTTCTGACTTGATGTTATTAACAAGTTTTTCAGCGAAGGAAAGATCGGCAATATTCAGATTCAGCCTGCCGTTGAACCTGCCACTGTTGCGCAGGTCCGGTTCAAGTTCAAATATGGCCTTGTATCCGGGGAGCTCTCCGATGTCATTCAGGGGTATTCCAATCTTCCTCGGGAAATACATTATGTTTGCGAGTTTAAGATTTACCGGATTGCTGTATCCGTGGACGTATCCGGGCTTTATATAAAATATATCCCCTGCCTTTATAGAGTAGTTAAGATTTGCGGTGCAGTGTGTACCGCTTCCGCGCAAAACCACGACAAGTTCGCTAAAATCGTGCTTGTGAAGTTCTATAGGAGACTGTACGAGTGTGATTATCTTTATAGGAAATTCACCCTCTTCAAAAGATTTCAGATTCTTTATTTTCATAGTGTCACGTCCAGCTTGTTACCCTGAATATTGCTGGAAGGGATATGGATTTCAAGGAAATATGATAATATAGTCCATGTTTTTGCCGATTTAATCAAGGAATATAGAGGGTTGCTGTTATATAATAGAGATATGATGAACAGGAAAACATTCACATTGATAGAGCTTCTGGTCGTAATTGCGATCATCGCAATTCTCGCGGCCATGCTTCTTCCGGCCCTGGGCATGGCAAAGAAGACGGCCCTGAAGATTTCATGTTTTAATAATTTGAAACAGATCGGTTTGGGATTCGCAAGTTACTCGGTAGACTATGACGGATTTATTCCACCGGCAAGAAACTACAAAGTTCCAATGATCAACGATAAATATGCTGACAGAAGCGTGACGCTGTGTCCAAGCATACAGCATCAGATTACAGGAAATAGCTGGAGTTACAATCCGGTTATAAATGAGAGGGACGTGGAACCCTACACAGCGAAGCATTTCAAAACAGTGGTGTACGATCCGAACAAACCATGGGGCTATGATCATGAGTGGTCATGGATAAATCCAGGATCCTGCGACAAGCCGTCAACAGTGGTCAATTTCGCTGATAGCGGCATATCTTTCAGTTCGGGTTCATGGGTGCATGGCGAAGAGATCTGGGGAACAACCCCTAGGAAAGACGGAGAGGGAAATCCAATGACAGGTGGCTTCGAAAATAGCTATGAAGGAAGAGCCTACAGGCACAACAAGGCATCTCCCGCGCTTTATTTTGACTTCCACGTGGATTCCACCAATTTCCCATTTAAAAGTTGTCATCAATAGACCATTTTATTTAGAACAGGATAATGAGATATGAAAACACTGTTATCTGGTGATAACGGCATGAAATTATCAATTGCCTTGGCGGTCACATTTTTCCTAGTGTCCTGCGATACCTGCATATCACAGGAAAATACGGAGTCAGGAAAGGAATACGGAATTGAAAAGATTGCCGGCAATTCGACGCAGCCGGAAGTTTTTCTCTGGTGGGAGGCGGAAAATCCACTTGCCCATAATTTCCCCGCTACCGAGGCGTTCGCGCCGGCGTCGCCAAAGGAAAAAGAAATGCTCTCGAACGGCAAATGGCTGCAGACCGATAAGGGAGCTAACGTCACGGCCTCGTGGCAGGTGGAATTGCCTCAAGGTGGCGAATATGATCTCTGGGTCAGAAAATTCTGGCAGCATGGTCCATTTTATTGGCGCTTCAACGATGGAGAAGAACGTTTATGCGGACGCAACTGCGGATTGTCGGATTCAGTTGACATGCGCCAGTTCGTCTGCGCGAACTGGGTAAACCTCGGAAAAATTGATCTGAAAAAGGGCAAAAACACCTTGTCAATCAAGGCGACTTCGGACACGACAGCGATAGGATTCGACTGCTGGCTACTTACAAACCGCGAATTCGCCCCTAACGGTGCGATGAAACCTGGAGAAAAATACAATCGCTCCGAACCGGGATGGTTCGCGTTTGAGCCAGACAGGGATGTATTTTCAGGAGACGCCCTGCTAGACCTCAGGGGGATGAATCAAAAATATGCGGGCGCTGACGGTTTTGTCCGTGGCGACGGGGATAGTTTCATTTTTGAGAAAAGCGGCGAAAAAGTCAAGTTCTGGGCTGTGAACGCCATTGTCGGCAGCGAAAAGAACGCGGTCGACCACCTCGCGCGTGAACTAGCCAAAAGAGGAGTGAACATGGTGCGCATACATTCCGGCATTTCCGATGCTTCTTCTCCAGATCCGTCCGCCGTCGACATGAAATATCTTGACAATATCCATTATTTTGTGGCAGCGATGGCAAAGCAAGGAATCTACACGAAAATAAGTTTTTTCTTCCCCTTGTGGTTTTCCGTTGATGAAAACTGGAAAATACCAGGATACAACAAAGCTGACAAGGACAAAAGGCATCCGATGTCGCTTTTATTTTTCCATCCCAGGATGCAGGAGATATACAAGAACTGGGCTAAGATCATGCTAACGACAAAAAACCCTTACACGGGAAAAAACCTTGGAGAGGATCCGGCCTTGGCTATACTTGAGACTGTAAACGAAGATGGAATGTTCTTTTGGACTTTTCATGCATATAAAAATCCGTCAGCTGAAAGCATGATCTATCTTGAAAAGCTTTTCGGCCAATGGGCTTCTAAAAAACATGGTTCGGTGGAAAAAGCCATTGCCGAATGGGGCTCCGAGAAGAGACCTGCAAGGCCGGATACCCCGCAGGAAGGACGTTTGAGCTTCTACGACAACGCCGGATTAATGGGCGGATTCGACTGGGCCAGACTACAGCGCAACGAGAAGAGAATACACGATCAGGTGCAGTTCCTCACAGAACATCAGAAGAATTTCTATACGGACATGAAAAATTATTTTAAGACAGAACTCGGTTATAAAGGACTTGTCTCGGCGTCCAACTGGCAGACGGTGGACAACAGTACGCTAGGTGCTCTTGAAGAATACACCTACACCGGATGCGATGTCATGGACAGGCACGCATATTTCAGTTCCGAGCATAAAGGTGAAGGAGCGTCCTGGTCTGTCCGGAAAGGGCACGAATATTCCGACCGCTCAGGTCTTCTCGAAGCAGACAGCATAACAAAGGGAATCCAATATGGAGTCCTGCCGCAGATTGTTTCCGAGTACAATTATCCCATGCCCAACCGATTCCGGGCGGAGGGTGTTTTTCTCGCTGCCGTCTATGGAAGCCTCTCCGGAACCGACGGTTTCTTATTTTTCAGGATTGAATCGAACAACTGGGCTGGGACGAACAGTAAATTCCCCGTGTATACACCAGTGGTTCTCGGCCAGTTCCCGGCTTTGTCCTTCATCTATAGACGTGGTCTCCTGAAAGAAGGGCCTGTCGTGGCCGACTGGCTGGTTAGTCTCAAGGATTTATATGAGCTGAAGGGAACCCCGGCGGCACAGGAGGCCGCGCTCGATGATTTCAGGAAAAAGGATATTCCGCCGGGAAAGATGGAGACAAGCCAGAAAACTCTCGCGTTCGATCCTCTCTCATACTATGTCGGCCGCATCAAACTTGGATTTTCCCCGGATATCAACAAATCAGAGATGATGAATATTTCGGAATACATATCCAAGCAGGAGAAGACGGTAAAGAGTGCGACAGGGGAAATCGAGCTTGACTGGGGGAAAGGACTGTGCCTTATTGATGCACCACAGGCCCAGGGCGCATGCGGATTCCTCAAAAATGCGGGAAGTATAAGGCTAAAAGATATCACGCTTGAGATAAGAAACGAATACGCCACGGCCGTCGCCATCTCACTTGACGGCAAAAAACTCTCTGAATCTTCGAAAATTCTGCTTCAAGTGATGACCGAAGACCGTAATTACGGATGGAAAACGTCTGGAGAAAAGAGGAAGACCATATTGGACTTCGGGCAGGCACCCATAATCGTGAAGGATATTGAAGGGAAAATATCAATCAGGCATTCAAACTCGGGTAAAATGAAAATCACCTCCCTCGACATGAACGGATACGCGAAAAAGGAAATATCCTCGTCATCAGACACGGAAATTGTTCTTTTTCTAGAAAAAAATGTCATTTATTATATGATATCGAAAGATAATAAGTGAAAGATCTTTTCAAATATTTCCCGCAAGCTTCTGATTTTAGAGGCATGGTGGGGTTCCGCGTTTTCAGGGTAGAGGAATATTTAAAAAAATGAAAAATAAAGCATATGACGTGATTGTGGTCGGTGGCGGGACGGCTGGCGTGGTCGCGGCGATACAGGCGGGACGTGCCGGCGCTAAGACGCTTCTCGTTGAAAAGTGCGGGATGCTTGGCGGGACAATCACGATGGGCGCCGTGAATTTCCCAAGCGTCTTCTTTGCCTGGGGAAGACAGGTTATATCCGGAATCGGCTGGGAGCTTGTCGTCAAGACAATCAAGGAAGAAGGGAAATGTCCGCCGGAGCCTGCGAATTACGCAAGCCTTTCAAAGCAGCACAGCATCACGGTGAATCCAGCGTTATATGCGATGATCTGCGATCAGGAAATGGTATCCGCAGGTGTTGAAATCCTTTTTCATTCCATGCTCGCAGAAGCAAGGCAGGTACGAAACCGCTGGAAACTCACGCTCTGCGCAAAGGAAGGTCTTCTTAATGTCTCTTCAAAGGTGCTGATTGACTGTACTGGAGATGCCAATGCGGTGCAGCTCGCCGGATTCAAGGTGCTTAAACAGCCTGTGCTCCAGCCTGCGACTTATGTATTTCTAATGAATGGATATGATGCTGGTAAGCTGGATCATGAAGCCCTGCGTTCTGCATATATAAAAGAAATACACGAAGGATTCTTCAAGGATTCCGAGTTTGGATGGAGTGGTGAAAAGCTGGGTGACAGGCTGATCAGGCTCCTCTATAGTCACGGTGTGAATGCCATTCATGTCTGCGGTTTTGATGCTACAGGCAGCAAGGGAAAGAGCGATCTTGAACTTGCCGGACGCGCCCTGATCCTGAAGATCTACCGCTGGCTCAGGAAACAGCCCGGCCTTGAAAAGCTTGAAATAGAATTCATTGCACCGGAATGCGGTGTCAGGGAAACTGCCGTCATCGACGGTAAATCCCATATAACCATTCAGGACTATGAGAGTGGACGCCTCTGGCCGGATGCCGTCTGCTACTGCTTCTATCCGGTTGACGTGCATACTTCTGAAGGGAAGGGACTCATATTCCGTCATCTCAAGGAAGGAGTTGTGCCGACGATTCCGCGCGGAGCCATGCTTCCGAAAGACAGCAGTTTCCTGATTGCTGCGGGACGGCATATTTCCGGTGACAGGGAAGCGCATTCTGCATATCGGGTTGAGGCTTCCTGCATGGCGATGGGGCAGGCTGCCGGTGCGATGGCTGCGATTTCCGCAAAAAGGAATATGGATCCAGAACAGCTTCCTCTTGCCGACATACACGCACTCCTTGAAAAGCATGGGGCAATAATACCGCGATAAGAAATATTCAATAATCTTATCTTTTCCTATTGACATTATATTATATTGGTAATACAATACAATATAATAAAAATCACTGAATAGGAATAACGCCAATATGAAAAAGATCCTGTCAATGCTAGCCATTATCCTCTCCATCACAATTTACGGGGAGAATATTTCAGTAGGGGATTTCGAGAAAGGGGATAACGGGTTCAGCGGTATTTCCATCGACAATACTGCCGGCAGGGAAAGTTCATCTTCCGCAAAACTCGTCAACAAGGACCAGAAATGGATTACCGCCTCCAAGGAGTTTTCTCTTGATCGTGAACTCAAATCCATCTCCTTCTGGATAAAAAGTCCTGATGTGGACAGGATTGCTGTGAGGATTGTTGATTCTACGGGACAATGTTTTCAGCCAAGGGCTTCATTCAAGGCCGATGGAAGCTGGCAGGAGATTAAAGTAAAAGAGTTTACCGGAGCTGAAATTTTCGGTGGCGCCGGAGACAAGAAAATTCATAATCCGATAAAGAAGCTTGAATTCATCTTGGAGGTGAAAGGAACTGTCTGGGTTGACGACATAGAGGCTGATCTTTCCAATGATCTGCTTCCTGAAGCCGCGGAAAGGAAGAAGCTCCTTGGATCGGCGAAGGCTCTGACAATTGGAAATTTTGAGATGGACAATGACGGATTTTCAGAAGGGATTTCTTTTGTATCAGGAGAGGGAAGGAATGGCGGAGGGGCGGCGAAATTGGAAAATAAGAATCAGAAATGGGTCGAATCTGCGAAGGATCTTGCGAGTCTGATAAAAAATGATTTTCTGGAGCTCTCTTTCTGGGTGAAATCTTCAGATGCCGGAAGCATCGCGGTAAGGTTCAAGGATTCGACGGACCAGTCGTTCCAGCAGCGGTTCAAGTTTGAAGCGGATGGAAAATGGCATCAGGTTGTAGTCGGGAAATTTGACAAGGGGGAATCATGGGGAGGGGCGAAGGACAGGGCATGGCATCCTCCGGCGAAGGAAATAAGGTTTATTTTGGAGAAGAAGGGTTCGGTTCTGATTGACGATGTCGAGGCGAAGCTGGATCCGAGGAAGATAGTCCAGGGTCTGAAGATATTTCCCGGGGCGCCGTCTAATGTGTTCGTTGCGGGTCAGAAGATAGCCATTTCAGTCGAGACCAAGGGTGACATGCTGGAGTGTGTCGCAACAGATTTCTGGGGAAAGGAAGTTTTCAAGGAGACGGTGAAGGTTGTGGACAATGCCGCCGTGATTTGTCCTCCGTCGAAGAATGGTTATTTCCTCCTGTCAGTGGAATCCAGGAGGGAGGACGGTTCAAAGGTCGGTAATAAATATGCGAGCTACGCGGTAATACCGGAAGTGAAAGTAGAGGACAAGGAAAAGAGTCCTTTTGGCGCGATGACGCATTTTTCCCAGAAGATGCCGTTGGAAGTGCTGCCGGTGCTTGCCAAGGCGGGAATCACCACGATCAGGGATGAGATATACTGGGGTTCCGTAGAGAGGGAGAAGGGGAAATATGTGTTTCCCGGATACGGGGAGTCCTTCATGAAGGAATGCAAGGCCAATGAGATTGAGACCCTCGTTGAAATGACCTTCGAGAACAAATTGTATGACAATGGAAATACGCCATGTACTCCAGAAGGATACAAGGGTTATGCCGACTACGGTGCTGCAATTGCCGAAAAGTTCGGCAGCCAGGTTAAATGGCTTGAGATATGGAACGAATACAATGGTTCATTCTGTCACGGGCCTGCAAAAGAGGATCGTCCGAAATATTATACTGAAATGCTTAAAGTCTCATACGAGACAATCAAGAAGGCGCGTCCGGACATCAAGGTCCTGGGAGGTGCCGTCGTCCTGGTGCCCATGCCGTTCTTTGAGAAGCTTTTCAAAAACGGGGCTTTGAGCTACATGGACGGAGTGGTCATCCATCCTTATCGAGGCAGGCCGGAAGGAGTTGAAAAAAATGTTGCCGCCCTGAAGGAGATGATCAGGAAATACAACAACGGCGTGGACAAACCGATCTGGGCCACTGAAACCGGCAAGATGGACAAGAGCGAATATGAATGGGAGAAGGACAGGAAGATGTATGAGAAGGGTAGGCGCAATGTCGCGAACTATCTGGTGAAACAGTATTCCCTGCTTCTTTCGGAGGATGTCGAAAAGATATACTGGTATCTTGCTGCGGATCATGATGTTTTCACCACTATGGGGCTGCTCAGGGGTGAAAAGGATCCGATGGGGAAATTGGCAGTAGCGCCTGCTTATGTGGCTTATGCGAACCTTGTGAAGCAGATCCACGATTCGAAATGCATGGGAAGGGAAGCGTTCGGGAAATATACCAGGGCTTATGTGATCCGTTTCAGGAAAAGCGCGGACGAGGATATACTTGTATGCTGGGGCACCTATCCGAGCAGGATAGAAGTCGAAGCGTCAGGGCCTGTTGTTTCCACCAATCTGATGGGAGAGGAAAAATCCCTGGCTCCTGATTCCGGGAAGATTCTGGTTGATCTTGGCAACGAGCCCTTCTTCATCAGGGGCCCAATCCAGAAGGTGAAGGAGATCGAATCCGAGGAGAAGATCATAGCGTCATCTGCTGACGACTACGGCAAGGAGCAGGGATTCAACAACTGGAATTACGGGTATTTTGAAATTTCTCCGGAGCAATCCAGGGAAGGGAAGTATGAGTTCAAGGAGATGAATGTCGTAGAGACCATGTGGGGCGAGAACTGGGCAGGGCCGTACAAGTTCCTGAGTCTCGGAGGTGGCGGCGCGCATCCGGAGATTGCGGATGGAAAGCAGATATGGGCGGTCCGGCGCTGGAAGAGCGGATATGCCGGAAAGGTACAGATAAGCGGAAGGTGCTACAGGGAGGATGAAAAAGGGGATGGTGTGGAATTTGTCATCCTACAGGACGGGAAGGAGATATTCAGGCAGAAGATAGGCGGAGGCAGCCCGATGTCGGTGGACATGAAGCTGGATACGGAGATCAGGGAAGGCTCAATTGTGGACTTCTGCGTTTCACCGAATTCTAACACGGAATATGACAGTACGAACAGCGATATAATGATAAAGACAATTAAAATATAGCATTTGCCGGAGGCTGCGATGAAATTCAAATTTGAAGAGATATACGATGTCATTAAAGCTGAGATACGTTCTCTTCCTTCTGGAACGAGGCTGCCCCGCGTCCGCGATCTCATGTCCGAGCACGAGGCTGCGCAGATAACAATCCAGAAGGTGCTTGACAGGCTTGAGGAGGAGAACCTCATTTCGCGGCATACGGGAAGAGGCATATTCAAGTCAGACGGGAAGAGGGGCGTAAAAATTCCAGTTCAGAAGAAAATCCTGCTTGCCCTTCCCATGCATCCTTCCCCTTTCTTCGACTCGTTTGTCAACAGCTTCCTCAATATTACAAGAGAGGGGAGCTGCACTCCTGCGATCACAAGATACAATGTCTTCGAACCGATAGACAGATGGATTCCTGGAAATGCCAAATACGATGGTATCATCATCATTCCCCCTGGAATCCAGCTGAAGATGGAGATGCTCAACGAGTTCAGCAAGCTGGAATGCCCCATGGTCGTAGTAGACAGGTATTTCAACGGTCTTGATTTTGACTGCGTCTGCACAGACAATCTTGCGGGAGGGGCTCTTGCCGCCGAGCATTTCAGGAAGATCAGCTGTAAAAAGACCGCAGTGCTCGTTGCCGAACCGGAAGTCTCGACAGTAATGGACAGGGCAACTTCCTTCAGCAGGCAGATGAGGCTTTATGGTTTTGATGAACCCATCATAATAAATGCAAATACCGAAATTGGAGAGTTCTCATCGAAGAAGGCATACGAGGCTTTGACATCATATGTAAAGAAAAATGGTGTCAGTTTCAACGGGATATTCTGCGTCAGCGATCCGTGCGCACTTGGCGCCATGAAGGCCCTGCACGACCTCAAGATTAATATTCCCCAGGACGTGAGCGTCATAGGATATGATGACATGGTATTCTCGGAGTTCTTCCATCCGTCCCTGACAACGGTAAGGCAGGATATAGAGAAGATTGCTAGAATGAGCATTGATATAATTGACAGGAAGTTCAACGGGGGGAAAGAAAAGACTTACCAGCTGTTGGTTTCTCCGGAACTTATTGTAAGGGAATCGACATTGGAGGTGAAGGATGGGAAAAAATAATAGAAGGTGTGGAACCTGTCTAATGAGGCAGTTCACATTGATTGAACTGCTGGTGGTGATTGCGATAATCGCAATCCTCGCTTCTCTTCTTTTGCCGGCGCTCAAGAATGCGAAGGAGCAGGCCAAGAGGACCGTCTGCCTGAGCAACATGAAGCAGATTGGCATTTCAATGAGTTCCTATGCCACAGACTGGAGCGGATACGGCCTGGGAATGGTAAAGCTGCATAATTGGCCCGAATGGAACTCCAAAGTGGTTTTTGCAGGATACACCGGGATTGGAGTCCTATACGGCGAGGGTTATTTCGCAGGCAACTACGCTGTGATGTTCTGCCCGTCTGCAACATGGGCGGATGTGAGGAAGCCGAATGTGAACATTGCGCAACAGGGAACCTACAATTCCTATCACCAGGTAAATGAGATCGGTTTAAATACTGTCGCCTACAAGATTACGACTGCTAAGAAATTTGAAACTCTCTATAAGAATACTGTCCTAGTCGATGCGCTTAAAACCTGGAATGAGGGGTCTGCATGGCCTGCTGCGCAAGTCAATCACGGCCATAAATATTACAATGGACTTGTAGGAGATGGATCGGCAAAGGGATGTGCAGATCCGGAATCAGATATATCATACAATGCAAGCCTGGCAGGGCAGGATTATCTGACCAATCCAGGCAACATCACAAACTGGAATTTTTGTTTTGATAAGATAGGTAATTTTTAAGGAATATTATTAGATGGAAAACATCGGAAGATTGTTCATGCCGGTATTTGCATTGGCAGGGACCGTATACAGCGCGGAAAATATGGAATCAAGACTTATAACATATCCTGCCCCGGCTGGCGAGAAATGTTCGCAAGATTATGATGTCGAGGTAGATGGGAAGAGTGTCTTTGTGTATGCTGTTCCAGCTTTGCATGGAGGCCCGGCATCCTTCGCATATTTCGACTTCAGTGGAGCAGTGAGAGTGAAAATATCATCCCTGCATGAGGCTGACTCGGTGAAAATCCTTCCTTCATCATCTGGAATCAAGCATGAACTGAAAGACAATCGTTGCGAGTTTATTCTTTCAAAGCCTGCCAATCTAACTGTCGAAATCAACGGAAATTATGAACGTGCTCTCCATCTTTTCGCAAATCCACTTGAAACGGATGTGCCCAGGACGGATGATCCGGATGTAATCTACTTCGGGCCTGGCGTACATGAAATAACTACACTTCGTCCCAAGAGCAACCAGACAGTCTATATTGCCGGAGGGGCAATTCTCAGACCGGTGATCCCGCAGGATGAAAAGCCTGTGCAGGAAAAAAACTGGAAAGGCAACAAGGTCTACAAGACCCTGGTTGAAACAACAGGTGTCCAGAATGTGAAGGTCCGTGGACGAGGGATCCTCGACATGGGCGTCCTTCCCTGGCATGCACGCACCACGATGTGGTTTGAAAAATCGAAGGATATCCTTGTCGAGGGTATTATAATCCTAGACGCTCCGGCCTGGGTTGTGGCGATGCACAATTCGACAAATGTAACCGTGCGGAACATAAAGCAGATCTGCCAGAGAGAGAACAGCGATGGGATCGACATCTGCAACAGCCAGGACGTGCTTGTCGAGGACTGCTTCCTCCGCAACAACGATGATGAAATATGCGTGAAGACGACGACAGCAGCTCCGGATTTGGAAACTAAGAACATACTTGTCAGGAACTGCGTGGTCTGGAACGAGCGCGCCCGCGGACTCGGCATAACCTCCGAGACCCGTGCGAACATCGCAGACGTGGTGTTCCGCGACTGCGACATCATTCATGATTTCTCCAAGGGAGGCGACTGCTCCTCCCTGGCGATATTGGTTTCCGATTCAGGCACCATGAGCAACATTTGTTTTGAAAATATCAGGGTGGATGATGTCAATGACACCTTGATCAACTGCTGGATAGGCGCCGATATGTGGGGCAAGGACAATATCCGGGGAAATATAAAGGGGGTTGTGTTCAAGGATATTTCTGTTACAGGAGGAAACTTCCCGCTTTCAAAGATTAGCGGCTTTGACGAAACTCACATGGTGGAGGACGTGTTGATTGAAAACTTGAATATCCTGGGCGGAAAGATAACCGATCTCGAAGCCGGGAAATTCAAAGTCAGCCAGTTCGCAAAGGATGTAAGATTCAAATAGGACTTATTTTCCGGTTATCCCCTTGCCGCATAAGGGGAGGATGTAGTCGGCGCATTCCGGACTGAATTCGAAGACAGTGAATCCGCCGGTTTCATTTTTCCGGGTGATCTCGATTTGTTTTATTAGCCTCTGGATATTGCCATGGTCATTCCAGGTTGAAATTCCTATGCCAGGATAAAAAGGTGTTTTTCCGGCCCATGGCTTCTGCTTCGCTACGAGGTTCTTGAATTTAAGGTTGCTGTCGGTGTAATCCATCGGACAGACGAAATCCACGTATCCCTTTTCGCACCAGAGCTTCCAATCCTGTCCCACCAGGTCTCGGTCTACCTGCCAGTTGCCGAAAACTGCGGCGGATACCTGGATTGATGATCGGATCTCCTTTGCCTTTTTAGATATTTCTGCAACAACTGTTGTTATGAGGTTCCTCCGGAAATCATTCCATTTCAGGGAGTATTTGTCGGACCTGGCATCTTTCGGCCAGTCAGCCAGTTTTTCGCCTATGGATTTTTCAAACTCAGCCCTGCATCTTTCACAGAAGCACGAATCATTGTCAGGGAACCGTATGTAATCGAAATGAATTCCATCGACTTCGTATTTCCTGACTATTTCCAGCATTGATTCGATTTCGAGCTGCCGGTTTTCCGGACTCGAAGGACACAGCCAATGGGAATTACCTTTGCCGTTGAAATTCACCTGGAGACGGTTTTCTGATTTCATCTTCTTCATGAAGTCTGAAGGTGCTTTTCCGATAGTGTTCCAGTTCACCTTCCAGACATGGCATTTTATCCCGTATTTCCTGCAGGCTGCCAAACATTTTTCGATCTGGTCGCCGGCCCTGGAAATTTCAGGGGCAACAGGAAGGACATCGCTCCTGTAATATGCCAGTCCAGCGCAGAGCATGTTCGGGATTACATCGGTGAATCCGTTGTCAGCCAGGATCTTAATTGCCTCGTCCCATGTTTTGCCTTCGACTCCGAAGGCGCTGTGGCACCAGAAGAGCCGTCTTTCATTTTTCACGCTGCTCTGGCTCCTGCAGTAGGCCTCAACCAGTTTTTTCCTGGAATCGCCGGCGGAAGTTATAGCTTCTATGAATTTACCCTCATTGATGAGTTTGGTCGCCCTGGCACTCTCGTCAATCCCCTCAGGTGTTTCACGCCCAATTCCTGAAACTGCGAATTCCGCAGAAGTTTTGAAGAATTCTGGAAGGAAATATCCCAGCATTGATAATAACAGCATTTTCTTGTTGCTGATGTCGTCGGTCAGGAGGACATGGCTCATGAAGATGGTGTTGTCCGTCAGGACGACCGCCGGTATTCCTGTGTCCTTGCCCTTGCTGTCAAACCAGTACGCCGCGACCTTCCCTTTTCCGGAGAGGATCATTTCATTTGCGTTCCATGAACTCTGCTTGGTCTTCTCCGGCATCATGGAAATAGGTTTGTCGGCTGTCGGCCTTATCTCTGAAAAGAATCCCGGCGAGGGCTGGCGTGTGAACTTGTCGAACTTTATCCCGCTTGCAGGCTCCAGCCCGGACGGCATGACATAGAAGACTATGAGCTTCCCTCCGTTCCTTATGAATGCTGACAGGGTATCAGCCGCCTTCCCGTCGAGATTCGGACTGAACGGGATTATTACGAGCTTTGCGTCCTTCAGCTTTTCCGGTGTCAAATTCAAATCGCCCTGGAGCCTGTAACTTATTCCTAGTTCGTCGAGGGTGGAGGTGAGGGTGTTGGTGTATTGGAATATGGAATCTTTCTCGGAATCCCTTTTCTTGACCTCCGAATCATTGACGATAACGGAGATTTTACCGGAACTTTTGTCGTCGGCTGCGAAATTAGCAACAAGGAATTCGGTGTTTTTCTTTTCGGAAAGCCAGGCCGAAATCCTCATGGTGTCGATCTTGTCCCAGCCAGCCGGCTTACCCTCGGTTCCGAAATCATCCTTTGAAAATCTTATTTTCTCCCAGGATTCATCGGTGGAGGGATAAAAAGATTTGCTGTACCAGCCTTCCCCGCTGTGGAAGTATAGGGAGAACATGGCGACCGGCGACGGATCCGTACATTTGAATTCAAAGCTGAAGCCGTTCATTTCGGACAGATCTTTGACAAACGTGATGTCCCAGTAATTCCTGTTACCCTTGATGCTTTGGAAATTACAGGGGAATTTGAAGGCGGTCCTTCCATCTTTCTTCACCGCTTCAGAAGGAAGGGATTCAAAGGGCTTGACCTCGGATCTGGAGGGGGCAAGAAGTAAGTTGTCCTGGGAAAAGGATATTAAAGGAAAAATTAAAAGTGAAAACACAAAGATTATAATTGGTTGTTTATTGAGCATTGCTTTAGAATTCCTTTTATTTTTGTGGGCATAATATACTTCCACAGACATCAATGAACATCTTAGCCATTTTCTCATGCCCCTGATTTGAGAGATGGATGCCGTCGACTGTTGACTCCTTTCCTGCCAGGACGCCTGCAAAAATCCTTCTTGGAACGAGGATGACATCATATTTTTCCGCAAGTTCGCGCTGTGCCCTGCAGAATGAGCCATGGAAGGGCGCCCACGGCACTTCCACCATTACGATAATCCTTTCGGGATCCTGCAGGGCTTTTAGGAGTTTCTCCATATTTCTGCGGTATTCAGGGAGCGGTGTCCTTCCAAGCATGTCGTTGCCACCTATTTCCAGGAAGATCAGGGCTTTCTTATCCTTGATAACCTTCACCTGGCTCAGGGCGGATCCTGCAGTTCCTCCACCCTGTGAGAGATTGGTTATCTTCACATGGCATCTTTCAGCTGCGATTTCCGGCCATGTCTTTTCCCCTTTGTATGCGACTCCTGCGCTCACCGAGTCTCCAACGACATATGCCTTGTCGAAGCTGGCTTTCGGCATGGGCGGAAGGCGCTGATATGGGATTTCCGCAATAATTGACAACACGCATATGGTCGAAGATAGGGAAGCCAGCGTTACGATGTATTTTCTTCGGACGGGCTTGAAGCATAGGATTATCATGAGTGATGCGGGGAGGATGTACAGGAGCAATTCAAGGAACAGGGGCAGGGGTGTGGAAGACAAGGCTAGGAAAATAAGTCCGACCATGAAGATTAGCCGGACGAGGGACCTGTATGTTGTTTTCCATGGAGGTATTGCAGGACTGTCATCCTTGGAGTCTGCCGTATGGATTGCGATGTCCGTGAAAGCTCTGGCGTGGAAAGACATTGCAATTGACGCGAGTATCAGGAATATTCCTGAAAAGAATGCATCTCCCGATACGAAATGTATGATGAATCCATTCACAATAACTTGTCCTTGGCAAGAAAAAGAATATTTGCCTGTTATATTGTCCTACTATAACCAACAAACAAGGCATTTAAAATGATCTATAGAAAACTTGGCAGGACGGGCTTGTCGGCGTCGATTCTCGGTTTTGGAGCAATGCGGCTTCCAATGAAAGGCGAGGGCGATGCGCAGAAGGTAGACAGGGAGCTTGCCATCCCAATGATCCACCGGGCATTCAATTCTGGAGTCAACTACATCGATACCGCGGTCGGCTACTGCAACAGCGACAGCCAGCGCACCGTCGGTGAAGCCTTGAAGGGCTGGCGCGAAAAGATAATCCTCTCGACCAAGAATCCATGCTATGAACTGGACGAGAAGGCATGGTGGAAGAATCTCGAGGACAGTCTTGAGCGCCTGCAGGTCCAGCACATCGACATCTACAACCACCATGGGATAAACTGGAAGAGCTGGACCGAGAAGGTCGAGCCGTTCCTGTCGAAGCTGATGATGAAGGCGAAGGACCAGAAGCTTATAAGGCACATCTGCTTTTCGTTCCATGACTCGAACGAGAATCTCAAGAAGCTGATCGAAACCGGATATCCGGACGTGATCACGCTCCAATACAATCTTCTTGACCGGAGCAACGAGGAGGGGATCGCCTTGGCGCATGAGAAGGGCATGGGTGTCGTTGTAATGGGACCGGTCGGAGGTGGACGGCTTGGAGTCTCGAGCGAGGTTTTGGAGAAGCTCATACCGGGCACGAACAGAGTTCCTGCGCTTGCATTGCGTTTCGTCCTTTCAAACCCTCACGTTTGCATCGCCCTGTCCGGCATGAGCACGATGGAGCAGGTCCAGGAGAATCTGGAGATAGCCAGCGATAACAAGCCTTTCACCGACGAGGAGCTTGATATCATCAGCGAGCATCTACAGAAGCTTAAGAAAATGGCTGAGCTGTATTGCACCGGCTGTAACTACTGCATGCCTTGCCCGAAGGATGTAGCAATACCGAAGATCTTTGAGCGCTATAACCGCGGACGTGTCTACGGTCTCTGGGACAATGCGAAAAAAGCCTATTCCGACCTGGGGAAAGTGCAGTGGGACAAGGGCAGCAAGGCGGACGCCTGCGTCAACTGCGGCCTCTGTGAGGACAAATGCCCCCAGAAAATACCGATACGTAAAATGCTCGCGGAAGCACATAAAAGGCTTTCGTGAAAAAAGACTCCCCCTGGAGATGCAAATAGCCGGCCTGGGGTGGATTGAAAATTCCATGAAAATTGATTGAATGCTTTCTTGTATTTTGTTTACTTCATATTAAAATAAACACCTTTTACAAAATACTACCTTGCTTGATGTGTCTTTTCTTCCGGCCGTCGGAATAAACAGGCGGGGCTGCTGTCGCAGGGCCTGAGGATCGTTTTGTAGAATGGGGGGATGATGAAGCTTGAATGGGGGATGGGGTTTCGTTTTACGCTTGTTGAAATGCTTGTCGTCATGGCGATAATATCAATTATGATGAGCATGATGCTTCCTGCGCTTGCCAAGGCCAGGGAGAAGGCTAGGGAGTCCGTCTGCAGGGGCAATCTCAAGCAGATAGGTTCGGCGACAGGTTCGTATTCGGACGAGAACAATGGATACGCAATGCCCTGCATATTCCAGGTTACTGTCGGAGGATCATCAAAATACTTCAGCTGGATTGACTATCTATACAACTGTTCATCCATCAATCCTGAGACTGCAAGGTGTCCGACGATGAGGGATGAGGAATGCTACGATCCTTATGGTGGACAGTCCATCCCGCTTCCCAGGGTGATTACCAGGGCGTCATATACGATGAACGTGATTGGCATGGGGGCATGGGGCGGCGCCGACATCGGTTCGGATCCGGCGAAATCCTGCGGATGGGGATATGATTCATGCAGTCCGGTGAGTCTGAAGAGGGTCAGGAATTTGTCCGGAAGTATTTTAATTACCGATGTGCTGAGGAGAAAGCCGGAATACACCCTGACTGACAGCGATGTAACGCGAATCGTGAGCTATCTGGAGACGGATCACGGCGAATATCCGATTGGAACTGGTTCTGAAAAGAGGGACGTAGGGGAGCATCATTCATATTGTTTCAACTCCCTTTTCGGCGACGGGCATGTTGAAACACTGAGATCTTCCGAGCCGAAACAGTGGGTCGTGTTTGTAGGGCCGTAACGGGCCGTAAATATTCATTGAACTATGTTCGTTCAGTGAATGTTTACATGTAAAAAGCATGGTGTTCCCGGCCAATTTTGACATTTTTCCGTGGAATAAATCATGAAAAGAGTGATTTTGCATTTTATTTTTAGTACGGATTAAGTAAACGACATGGTTTACTGAATACGTACCATTCATTCGCTTTCATTTCCTTCCGTATAAACTATAATATGGAAAAATAATCTTGAAATCACAAGCGGCAATGAAAGAAAAATATTTGATCTGGATATTTGCAGGCGAGGCCTCGGGCGACATATATGGGGCCAGGCTTGCCGAGGAACTGCGGAAGATGCTGCCTGCCGAGGAGCTCCGCATTGCCGGCATGGGTGGACATCTCATGCGCGATGCAGGTGTCGAAATAATGGTCGACTCAACCGAGCTTGGCGTTGTCGGGCTGATTGAGGTGTTTGAAAACATAGGCACTTTTGTAGGAATATTCCAGAACCTAAAGAAACGTGCAATAAAAGAACGTCCCGACGCGGTCATCCTAATCGACTATCCGGGGTTCAATTTGCGTTTCGCGAAACAAATGTATAATAACGGGATTCCTGTCATCTGGTACATAAGCCCGCAGGTATGGGCCTGGGGCAAGGCAAGGATTCCAAAGCTTGCCAGATACTGTTCGAAGATGATGGTGATTTTTCCGTTTGAACCCGAAACATACAAGAACACCCCGCTTGATACTGAATTCGTCGGTCATCCTCTGGTGAACATAGTCCACAGACGGAGGAGTAAGGATATCAAAAGGGATCCGGACTTGGTGCTTCTGCTGCCGGGAAGCAGGTTCAACGAGATCAACCGGCTCTTTCTTCCGATGCTGGAAACAGCTGTGGCCCTCCACAAGAGACATCCGGGCTTAAGGTTTGCCGTTTCAGCTCCCAGGAAGGCGATATTCGACAGGGTAAAAGAAATCTATGGAAAATTCTGCGAAGTCCACAGAAACGAGTCATTGCCTGAGATCAAGATTTATTCCGGGGAGACCTCGCGTTTCCTGCAGGAGGCGTCCACAGGCCTTGCGGCCTCAGGTACGATAACTGTTGAATCAGCCATAGCCGGACTTCCCCTTGTCGTAGTCTACAGGTTGAACCCGATCACGTATCTGCTCGGACGCCTTCTTGTCAAGATTCCTTTCTTCACGATGGTCAATCTCATCGCGAAAAAACGCGTGTTCGAGGAGTTTCTGCAGGGGGATGTCAATGCGGCCACTCTTTCAGAAGCCATGGAGAAAATACTGCCTGGCGGATCGCGACGCGCCGAAGTTGAGAAGGATGTTGAAAAGGTCATTGAGGCCCTGTCCCCAGGCAGTGCGGACGCCAGCCGGAAAGCCGCTGAAGCTGTCATGCAAAAGGTGAGATCCTTTTCATCGTCCCGGGTATGATGCCAGGCAGATCGTCTGCGGTGAGCCCCCTGATGCCGAAGCTTCCTTCTTCTCCTGCCAGCCCATGGATGAAGACGGCGCACATCGAGGCTTCGAAAGATGAAATCCCCTGCGCTATGAAAGAGGCGATCATCCCCGAAAGCACATCTCCGCTTCCGGCTGTTGCGAGCGCTGGTGAGCCGCTGCTGTTGACATATGGTTTTCTTCCCCTTGCCGCGACTATCGTGCGGTGCCCTTTCAGTACGACCGTCGAATGGGTCTTGTCTGCAAGCGCGGTTGCCTGGGCCAGCCTTTCTGCATTAATGAGTTTTTCCAGGCCGAAGCCTTTCAGGAGGCGTTTCATTTCCTTGGGGTGCGGGGTCAGTACCGAGGGATATATTCTTTTCACTATTATTTCAGGATTCTTTGAGATAATGTTCAAGGCGTCGGCGTCGAAGACGATAGGCTTTTCAACTGCCGAAAGAAGCTGGACAAGGTCTCTTACGGAGGATTCATCGCTTATTCCGGGGCCGACCACGGCCGAATCGGAAGCGGAGATCAATTTTGAAACCAGGGGGAAGGGGTCGGCCGAGAAGAAGCCCGAACCCTTGTCTGGAATTTTCCTGACTATGAGGGAAAGCATATGCCGTGCCGGAGGAAGGCTTTCAGGGACAGCCACAGTTACAAGTCCTGAGCCGGACCGAAGCGCTGCTTCCCCGGCAAGGAAGGGAGCTCCGCCATATTTCCAGCTTCCGCCCAGGACAAATACATGCCCTCTGCTCCCTTTGTGGGAGTTCATGTCGATCCGGCCGAGGAATTTCCGCACATCGGATTCGAATATTGAATTGATGTCTGAAGATATCTTTTCAATGAAGCGTCCAGGTATGCCGATGTCGACCAGGCGCAATCTTCCGCAGGTGGCAGGTCCCTGCCCGACGAAGAGCCCTGTCTTGGGCATCCCTATGGTGATAGTAAGATCGGCTTTTACTGCCGCATCCGCGATTGAGCCGTTGTCTCCGTTGAGCCCTGAGGGGATGTCAAGGGATATCACGGGATTGCCCAGGGAGTTCACGGTTCCGATCCATTGGCCGAAGGGCTTGCGCAGCGGTCCGCTTATTCCTGTGCCGAGCAGTCCGTCGATTATGATGTCGCCGTCTGAAAAATCGGAAGGCTTCAGCTCACCGCAGGCTTCAAAGGATATGCCTCCAGGAAGTTTTTCAGCGTTGGCCTTTGCATCGCCGCTAAGTTCGTCTATTCCGCATGTCGAAAATATTTTAACAGGAATGGAGGTCTTCCGGGAGAGGAATCTTGCAACAACGTAGGCGTCTCCTCCGTTGTTGCCCTTTCCTGCGAGCATGACGAATCTCCTGGCATGTGAAGCATGGAGCGAGGACAGGAATTCAAGGATGAATTCCCCGGCGCCGGTTCCGGCCCTCTCCATAAGTGCCTCCCCGGGTATTCCGGACTCGATTGTGATCCTGTCAAGTTCCCGCATCTGTGACGATGTTACAGTTTTCATGGGAATTCATTTCTCCAGTATGACAGTTGCGATTGCGAAATCCTTCTCGTGGCTGATCGAGACATGTATGGTTTTCACTTTTTTGCCCCGGGATGTTCTCAGCGCGAAGCCTGAAAGGGTGGTCACAGGTGCGCCTTTCGCATCATTCGCAGTGCTGATGTCCCTCCAGTTGCAGTCTGCGCCGATGCCGCAACCAAAAGCCTTTGAGAGGGCCTCCTTGACAGCCCATCTTCCCGCGAGATATTCCGCGGAGTTCTTTTTCAGGCTCGACTCCCCCATCTCTTTTTCAGTGAAAACCCTGGAAAGGAACTCCATGGAGTTTTTCTTCAGGAGTTTCCTTATCCTTGAAATTTCAACAATATCTGTTCCCATTCCTAAAATCATATTGTATAATTTTAATCCGGGTTATAAATTATCGTTCGTTAAAAATAAATATTTGTCGGTTGTGGAATATAAGACTTTAGGCTTTCTAAAGCAAATAGGCAGAGGGATATTTGATGTTGAAGAATGGAGAAAGAATAGTCATAACGGGAGTAGGCCTTGCTGCGCCCAACGGCAATTCCCTTCCTGAGTTCAGGGACAACCTCCTCAACAAGCGGGCCAGGATTGAAAACATAACCTTGAGGTATGTAGGCGAGGTACACGCAGGCGTTTGCCATTTCGACCCGTTGAAATACCAGAACAAGAGGGACGTAAGGACAGGCACCAGGGCCGGGTCGATCGCGATCTTCTGCGCAAACGATGCGTTCGCGGACGCCGGACTCAGTGTCACCGACGGGAACAGAAGCAGGACCGGCGTCTATGTAGGCATAACGGAGCACGGAAACGTTGAGACGGAAAATGAGATTTTCAATATAAGCCAGTTCAAGTACGACGTGAAATACTGGAACCATTACCATAATCCGAGGACGGTAGCCAACAATCCCGCAGGCGAAGTCACTGTGAACATGGGCATAACCGGTCCTCATTACTGCCTTGGAGCAGCATGCGCTGCCGGAAATGCCGGAATAATCCAGGGAGTACAGCAGCTTCTTCTCGGCGAAGTCGACACAGCCCTTGCGGGCGGAGTCTCGGAGAGCATCCATACTTTCGGGATTTTCGCCAGTTTTAAAAGCCAGGGGGCCCTTGCCCTGCATTCGGATCCCAACAAGGCCAGCAGGCCTTTTGACAAGGACCGCACGGGTATCGTGGTGTCAGAGGGTGGCTGCATATATGTGCTTGAAAGGCTTTCTGATGCAAAAAGGCGCGGCGCGAAGATATATGCCGAGATTGCCGGATATGCGATGAATTCCGACGGCACGCATTTTGTCCTGCCAAATCCGGAGCGCCAGGCGGAATGCATGCAGAAGGCGATAATCAGCGCAGGCATCCTCCCTGAAGACATAGATTTGGTGAATACGCATGCGACAGGAACCAAGGCGGGAGATATACAGGAATGTGAAGCACTGAGGAAGGTTTTCGGAACCGCGTCCAAATTCCCTTATATAAATAACACCAAGGGCTTCATAGGGCATGCAATGGGAGCTGCAGGAACACTTGAGCTGGCCGGGAATCTGCCGGCGTTTGCCGACAACCTTCTGCATCCATGCATGAACATCGACTCCATTGATCCGGAGTGTGAAATGCCAAACATCCTCCTTGAAACCGTCAATCCGCGCGCCGGAGTCAAATACATATTGAACAATTCCTTCGGGATGCTCGGAATAAATTCAGTTCTTATCGTAAAAAAATTTGCAGACTGAAAAAATAATGATAGATTACCCGTCCCTTGAAATTTATTTTGTTAAAAATCCAGGAGTTTGTTGATGACTAGGGAAGATATTTCAAAAGCAATAATAAGCATAATAAACGATATCCTGCCGGAAGGCGACTGCTCTGAGGTTGATCCTGAGAAGAAGCTCCGGGACCAGCTTGAGCTTGATTCAATGGATTTCCTTGATATCGTCATGGAACTCAGGAAGAAATACGGAATAGAAGTTCCTGAAGCGGACTATCCCCAGCTCGCAACGCTGAACAGCTGCATAAACTATCTTGAACCCAGGATGAAGAGCATCTGATTTGTAGGATTTCTCCTGGCATCATTATTTCCTGCTGCGTGCGTATCCTTTTAGAAATTTTTCGTAAATCAATTCCATGTGCAGGAATAGAATCCGCAGGTTGTCCTTCAATTTCCTGCCGGTCTCAAGCCATATCAGGAAATTCGATATTTTCCGGCCTGTCCTGCTGGCGAGAGGGATTTAAAATCCCTTACTCATAAAATGAGCTTGCCGCCGCCACGGCAGATGGCATCGGTGAATCTTTTTGTGTCGGCAGGGAAATGCTGTCCGTCGGCATCAATGGTAATCACGTTTTCACCGCCTTTTGCGAGTATGAATTCAGCGGCGGACCGGATCGCTTCACCTTTTCCCACGTTCTTTTGATGGGAGAGGACGCTTATGCCTGTTTCAGAAAGGAGTCCCTTGATGTCCTGATCCGTCGAACCATCGTCGACAACGACAATATTCGGGCAGAAGGCAAGGCATTCCAGCGCCACCTTCCTCAGTTTTGAAGAGTGGTTGAATACAGGTATCGCTATCCAGTTTTTAGCATTTTCAGGCATGGGAAAACCCTCATATTGGGAAGAAACAATTATAAGTTAAAAAAAAAATATCAATATCTACTTGCAAAAATAGTTGCATGGGGGTAATTTTTCATCTGTTTTGTCCGGGAAAACAAAATATAAGGAAGATATTAAATGAAAAAAATCTGCTCCTTTGCACTCTTTCTGACAACGTTATGTCTTGCATTATTCTTGTTTACGTCCAATGCATTCTCCCAGGCCAAGGGGCCTCTGATAAGAGACGTAAGCATTGATCTCGATGTTGCGAACACACCCATATGGAAAGTCATAAACGTCATGGAAAAAGGCGGAATAAGCAATAGGAACTGGATCCAGGTTGAGGTTAATTTCACTACAGCCCAGTCAAATAACATAGGTGCATCCCTTGATGATGTCTCAGCCGAATTTGAAATCCTCCTTCCCACTGAGGATTCAAGGCAGCCATACGTCCTTGTAAGTGGAAAGGTCACATACTGGGCCTTTGCAATGGATGGCGGCAAACACCATCTCCTTGCATTCATCCCGCCAAGGATAATTGAAAAATGGGGCCTGTCCTCGAAGAAATTGAGCAGGAACGATGTAAGCAAGATGGATGCAAGAGTTTTGTTCAAATACAATGACGCTGATATCGGACTCGGCTTCCAGGTTCCGAAGCAGGGAACTGCCGCGGCTGTCGCGGAGAAATTCGCAAAGGCCAAGCTGATGCCCAACCTTCCCAGGGAGAAGAATGGCATCCTCGGACAGGACAAGACCCCGTGGGCAGGGCTCAACTATGACTACTACGAGGCGGTCAAAGTAACAGAATCTTCAAAGTAACACAAGCTGAATTATATCAAATATGGCAAAAACAGACACGATTCTTGCGATCGATATTGGAGCTGACAGCGTAAAGCTTGCTGAATTCAGTTATCCTCCGGGCGGAAAATTTGTACTTGAAAAATTCGCTTTTGCCGAATACGGCGGGGATCTCAAGGAAGATGAGCTTCTTTCTGCTCTGACCGACAAGCTCGCCTCTGTGCTGAAAGAACATGAATTCACCGCGAAAAAAGTCATGATTTCAATATCAGGACAGTCGGCGTTCATCCGTTTTGTCAAGCTGCCTCCGATGAGTGATAAGGAAGACAAGGTCAAGCAGATTGTCGAATATGAAGCCAAGCAGAACGTGCCTTTCCCGATCAATGAGGTTGTATGGGATTATCAGCTTATCAGCACTGGCGTCGAAAATGAAATCGAAGTCATGTTCATAGTTGTAAAGGACACGGTCGTTGAAGAGCTCACAAATGCAATTGAGAAGTTCGGCAAGGAGATTGGTGTTGTCGATGTAGCTCCTGTCGCCTGCTATAACGCCGCAAGGGCGAACGAGGTCGGTGGAAATGAATGCGTGATGATACTCAACATAGGCTCGAAGTGTTCAAGCCTTGTATTCATCGATTGTGGCCGCTTCTTTGTCAGGCCCATACCGATTGCAGGACACTCCATTACGCAGCAGATAAGCAAGGAGTTCGGAATACCGTTCAAGGATGCGGAGGAACTTAAGAGGAAGCATGGATTTGTCGCATTGGGAGGTGCATACGAGGAACCCGATTCCGAAGTGGCGGCCACGATCTCCAAGATTGTAAGGAATGTGATGACCCGTCTCCACGGCGAACTGAACAGGTCTATAAATGTCTATCGTTCCCAGCAGAAAGGCAACAAGCCTGTAAAACTCTATCTCTCCGGCGGAAGTTCAGTAATGGCCTTCACTCCGAGGTTTTTCTCCGACAAGTTGAAAATACCGGTCGAATATTTCAACCCTTTCCAGGTTGTATCCCTTCCAGAGCACATAAACAGGGAGCACCTTGCCGAGGTGGCGCATATGTTCTCAGAAGTTATCGGCCTCGGGTTGAGGCATATAACAGCATGCCCCATTGAAATCTCCCTGATTCCTGATAAAATCAAGAAAATGCAGGAAATCAGGCACAAGACACCGTACTTCTATGCAAGTGCCGCTTCTTTCGTGCTTTGCCTTGCCCTGATATATTTCTCCCTTGGAAAACAGGAGAGCATCGACAGCAGGAAGGTAACCCTTGCCCAGAGCATTGTCGCATCGACCGAAAAATTGAAGGACGAGGTCAATAATGCGGGAAAGAAAAAAGATGCGCTTGTGATGGATCTCAGGGATGCGCAGAACATAATTTCCGGCAGAAGCAACTGGATAAACCTCCTGAACTCCATCCAGGAGAAGATACCGGACAAGATGTGGCTTGTGAGCATAACTGTCGGAACAGGAGCGGGGGCTCCTGCGGCAGGCGCCGCCGCTTCTTCTGACGATGAGAACAGGGATAGGCCGATCTTCCCGATATTTGCCAGGCGTGCAGGTCCCAGGGCGGCAGCCGTTGATGCAGGAAAGGTTGAATGGATTGACATTGAAGGTTATTTCTTCGGGGATCCCCAGTCTGAGATAGACAGTTTCAAGCAGTCCCTCCTGAAGACGACTGTTTTCACCGATAAGCCGCAGGAAATAATTACCAGGGACTTCGTTTCGGCAAAGCTTGATGACAAGAATAACTTCTCAAGCTTTAAGATTTCGCTAAAATTAAAAACACCTTTTAACAGATAGACATCATGGAATTAATAAAGAGAAACATAGTATTGTTCGTCTTCCTAGGGATAGCCCTCCTTGTCTCAATCGTGCTTGCTTTCTTTGTCGTCCAGGTTTCAATGTCGATGAAGAAATATCAGGCTGACCTTGTAATACAGAGGGATAAGATCAAGAAGCTCATCGAGGAGAAACCGGCTCCCTTGAAGGGAAATCTGGAAGCCATCAATTCCGATCTCGCCATGGTTCAGCAGAAAGTCAACGACATACATTTGATTTTCGGAAAACCATACCGCACGTCGATCCAGGCCTTTGCAGATGCTCTTGAGATCAATGAGAATACATTGTATTCCAAATGGCGTACCGCATATGAGAAAGGTAAGAAACTTGGTTCCAACGAAGCAATTTTCCTGAGCTTCATGAAGGAATTCGATGAGCAGAAGATTGAAAACGCCGTGAATGCCTTCAAGAATACGATTGAACCTAGGACTGTTGAGGATCTTGGACAGGCCAATCTTGTAAACCTTATAATGGAAGGGCTGGGGCTGCCAAGGACAATGAGTCCCGAGGCCTGTACGACATACATATCAAATATGGATTTGAAGCTGACGAATCTTTTAAAACCAAGAGAAGGTGAGAATTGTCCCGCAATCCTGGTTCCCGACAAGTCAGCTTTATTCAGTATATACAAGGGAATGCCTCCCGCGGAGAATATCGGGCTGATCCTGAAGCACTATAAACTGCTTGAGGATCTTATCCTCAGGATGAAGGAATCGAATATCAAGGAGATTAAATCCCTTGGAAAAACTGAGCTTTTAGGTGTTGAAGGCAAAGGATTTCTGACGTTGACTTATAAGATGCAGATCGTTGGGTCTATGGATTCAATCAAAAGCTTTGTCAACAATCTTCAGGATGCCTACAAGCAGAACGTGGTCTATATTGTAAAGGATTTTGCTATAAAGAAATTAGTTGACGAGGCGAAGAATCTACAGTCGGCGACACCAGCCGTTGACAAGCGTCCGGCTCCTGTAGTGCCAGGAGAGAAGGCGGCGAAGAAGGAAAAAGAAGATGACACCTATGGAGCTGCTGTAATTGGCGGTTCAACCGATGTTATAGCCGATATAAAGATCGATTATGTAATTTATGTAGCAGACGAGATCAAAAAGACGAAATAAAGGGCAATATGGAATTTTTAAAGAAACATTATGAAAAGATTATACTTGCGGCCTTCCTGCTGGTGTTCATAATCTCGCTGGTACTTCTCATTGTTGCTCTTAACAAGTCGCATGACATCAGAGAGGAAGATTTGAAGTTTCCTGTAAAACCGCCGGACTATAAGAAGATAAATCCAGAGGATATCAACTATAAGAAGGTGCTCGAGGTTGAAAAGAGATGGCTACCCAATGCTCCTAGAACTGAAGGCGATAAGGATTTTACCGACCTGGTTGTACCGTATAAAGTTGCAAGATGCCCGAGCCCGGAATGCCAGAAGCTCATACCCCGTTCATGCTTTGTTGAGAACGGCGCCTGCCCTTTGTGCAAGTGGCCTCTTCGTGAACTTGTTTCAAAGAAGGATTCAACTCAGATAGATACAAATGATAACGGAATTCCTGACGTGCTGGAAAAAGAAATCGGGTTGGATCCTTCCGATACTAGCAGCGGAAATAAGGTTGATGAAAGCGGTTTTACATATCTTGAAAAATACACTGAGTTCAAAAGCAGGAAACTTCCTGCCACAGAGGCTGCCCGCTATCTTAAAGATCTTAAATTCCATCCGCCCCTGGCCAAGAGATTGTACGTCGATAGCATAAAACGCGGCTATCTCCCCATTATACTCATAAAAGTGACAGCCCATGGCGACAACATAAAGACTTGGACCATCCAGATGGATGAAACTATGCCTGGCGGAGCTGTCAAGACAAGGTTCTACAAGGTGGGCGCGGTCCTTAATTTGAATGAAAGAAAATATGAGATAAAGGGAATCACTTCGGAAGTAATCGAGGAGAAAGTTGACAAGAGGGGTTCCGCCATGATAAGAAAAACAGTTTACAGCATATCTCTCCAGGAGGAAGGTGATACTCCTATCATTGCCGTCGAGAAAAAACCCATTCCTGAGAACAAGGAGAGCGTAAAGATCATTGATCGGTTCAACGACAAGGAGTATTTTGTCGCCTCTAAAGAAAGCCTGACTGTTGGCGATGCCAAGACAGGTGAAGAGAAATACACGGTCAAGAGCGTCGACAATGTCAAGAAGAAAGTTATTCTTGTCAGGGAAAGCGACAATACTGAATATGAGATAGGCATGAATGAAGGCGAAATCAAACAGGATGGCGTCCCTCCTGTTAATCCAATGACGCCGCCTGGTATGATGCCACCGGGAATGCCTGGAGCTATGCAGCCTGTTATGCCGCCCCCAGGGTCCGTGAGCAGAACCTAAAAATTGATTAATTTTTATATATGGAGGATTTTAAATGATAAGATTTAAGATGATTTTGCTGATAGCATGTTTGTCCCTGCAAACAGTGCTCGCATACTCTCAGGAAGAGAATGCCGCCGCTCCTGTTGTCGCTGCACCTGCGGCGGATCAGCCGGCTCCTGCACCGGATGTTCAGCCTCAGCCTGCCGCAGTTCCCGCCGTCGTCGCTGAAAAACCACAGATCCCTTCTGAAAATGCAGAGATGGAAATCCAGAAGGAGAGAGAGGCCGTTTTTTCAAATGCATTACAGAAGGCACAGCCTCTTTTCGGTGATTTCAAGACATATGTCAAAAGAACATCTGCAGCCCTTACTATTTATTTGACTGAGGAGGATAGGAATACGGGGGCAAACCCCATTGTCTCCTTCCAGAAGGATTCAGTCGGCTATAAGTCCTATGCGGATAATTCCACCTTCGGCCCAACGGCTTTTATCAATGGCACTACAGGAGAGGTAGTTGACTATAAGACATTGCAGCTGAATCTTGTCTCGCTTGGGCAGATTCTTTCCGACGAACAGAGGATGGATGAATCAAGCCAGATTGTCGACAGGTTCATAAACGAGTACAGGGAAAATATAAAAGATATTTCCTCCAACTATCAATCTGAATATGAGAGCATCAAGGTATATGATGCAGCATATGACATAAAAAGCAGGATCGCCCGTTACCTTGAGGGCATGGCCCGCGATGCATACTCTGATAAGAAATATGACAAGGCAATAATGCTGGCCAATGGGGCCCAGAAAATAATCAGCAATTCCCTGGTCCAGACAAAAGCACTGATGAGTGGATTGAAAACAGATCCTCAGGACGAGAAAACCCTTGAGGACAGGGTAAGGCAGGCTGAAAGAATGGCCGATACTTTGGAGCGCTTCGAAGATGACTGCAAAAAACAGATAGCTTCAGACAAATTTATGAAGGACACGGATTTCCCGGCCTTTGATCCTGAAAGACCTTTGAGACAGAATGATATTGAAGTTTCGCTTGCACAGGCAGGCATCCTCCTCAAGAATGATGATTATGTCCGCGCCAGGGATGCACTTGAAAAAGTGCTTGTGCGCGACCCATACAACCAGAAGGCGACGAGAATGCTTCAGATTGTATATGACAGGCTCTACCAGGTTGCTAAAATGAGGAGATTCAACGAAGAACAGGAGATTATTGCCGAAAACAGGTGGAATTGGAATGAAGCCGTGCTTCCGACGCCAGCTATCAAGCCTGCCCAGGGTGCGAATGCCGCCGCGCTCGTGAAAACAGAGTTGTCAGACAAGCTTTCAGAGATCATAATTGACCAGATCGACTTTGAAGATGCAACAATCACAGCTGTTGTCAACCTTCTCATTCAACGGAGCAAGGAATTGGATCCCTCCGCAACCAAGACAGGCGTGAACATCCTCCTGAGATTGACTCCTGAAGAAGTCTTGACCACGCCTAAGATAACGATGAGCCTTGATGGAATTCCTCTTGGAGAAGTGATCAGGTACATATGCCAGGCCTGTGTGCTGAAATACCGTGTTGAGGAAAGGGCTGTAATCATGAGTTCTGAAATTACCGACATCATGGAGACAAGATTCTTTAAAGTTCGCGCAGCCTTGATAAATAATATTGCACCTGGAGCCCTTGCGGATGCAGGTACTGATACGGGATTTGAAATTGGCGGCGGTGGTGGCGGTGCCGGTCTGGATACCAATCTCACTGATGATAAAACTACTGCAAAGCCCCCGCTTTCAAGCCAGGCATTAAAGGATTATTTCAGCCAGCGGGGTGTTAATTTCCTTGATCCCAATACTGCAATTGCCTTTGACAGGCGAGGTGGAAAGCTCGTCGTAAAGAACACTCCGGAGAATCTGAGACGCCTTGAGGCTCTCCTCAGGGATCTCGACATAGAAACGCCTCTTGTGCTCATAGAATCCAAATTCATTGAACTTACTCAGGAAGATACGGAAGAACTGGGCTTTGAATGGATGATAAATAAGACTACAAATGGACAACCTGGTGGAAACTGGACTACTTTCAGTTCTGGCGGAGTTATCCCAGGTGTAACCGGCGGAAACGGCGTGCCCGTGCCTTCGTCTACTCCATCTTCTACTTTGATGGGTCCCTCTGTTCCCGGTAGTACAATTGTAAATAATCTCATGCTGCCAGGAACTTCGGCAATGCCGGGATTCGGAAAAAACAACAAGCTTTATCTCGATGTTATCGTACATGCTATGGATCGGAGCGGGAAAGCTGAAATCCTTTCTGCCCCCAAAGTGATAGCTACCAGCGGTCAGCCAGCCCTTATTAGAATGGTGCGGGAACAGTACTTTCCGTCTTCATGGACTGAACCTGAAATCACGATCGGCGACAATGTGGTTCAGATTACTCCTTCATATCCTGAACTTGGAGAGGCAACTGATTTAGGAATAAGACTTGAAGTAACCGCAACTGTCAGCCCAAATAATTATACAATATCCCTTAACCTCCATCCCCAGGTAAGAGAGCAGATCGACTGGACGAATTATGGTTATGATATTTCAGTTTTCGACGGTATTGCGACGATGCTGATTCCAGCAACACTCAAAATGCCGATTCTCTCTCTCAGGGATGTTACGACAAACGTAAAAGTCTATGACGGTGAAACCTTGATCCTCGGTGGAATGGTTAGGGATAACGTAGGTGGGATTGATGACAGGATACCGGGGCTTGGCGATATTCCGCTCATAGGAAGGCTCTGGAGGACCAAGAACCAAGTTAGCGCGAAGAGGAATCTCCTTATTTTTGTGACTGCAAGACTTGTCAACCCCGATGGAATACCTGTTAGGATGGGCGAAACAAGAGGGCTTCCTGATTTCAGAAGATAATAAAAAATTATATATTACGGAGGATATGATGTTTAAGAGAAAATATACTGAAATAATGTCATGGCTTCTTTCCCTGACTTTGATTTTCTGTTTTGCCGACCGGATATTCGCACAGGCCCAGGAAATTGATGTCAATGCTGAAAGGAAGAATGATATTGCGAAGGAAAATGCAATCAAGGACGAGGCTGAACTGAAGGCTGTAACCCTGTCAGAACAGGCGCGGAAGGCATTTGAAAAGAACGAATTTCAGAATGCCAGGGATCTCTATCTCGAGTCAAGGGAAGTCATGATGAAAAGCCTTGGAGAGGGCGGATTCAACAAGGAAAAGATACAGGCGGTGAATGATGCGCTGGCAGCGGTATATCAGTACTGGGCCGAAGATCTTGCGTCAAAGGCTGAAAAAGCTCTTTCCGCATCGCAGTATGACGAAGCCATAGCGCTCTGCAATGAAGCCATCAAGGTAAGTCCTTCATGTGAGACGAGAATGAACAACCTCATTGAGAGACTCAACACTATGAGGGATGCAGTAAAATATAGAAGCGAAACATCGGAAAAGACAGTTGATCCGAAAAAAGAAGACAGGATTTATAATGTCGATGTGCTTTTCGAACAGGGAAAAAAATTCTATGATGATGGGCAGTACGACAAGGCCAGGGATAAATTTGAGGAGATTCTTGTATTCAATCCATATCATATGAAGTCGATACAATACATAAAGAACATCAATGGCAAACTCTATGAGACCGGAAATGTGAGATATGAATTGACGCGGCGTGAAAGACTGACTGAGGCTGAATGGAAATATGTGCCTCCGATAATTCCCAGGACTCTTTCAGGCAACAAGGAGCTTACAGGAAAAGAACCCATCTTGAAGGATGAGGGTACAAGTTCAATACAGAAGAAGCTTACAGACATAATAATTGACCATATTGAGTTTGAAGATGTGTCAATCCCTACAGTTGTCAAGTATCTCAAGACCCGCAGCAGGGAGCTTGATCCTGAAAAACAAGGCGTGAACATATTGCTTCGCCTGAATGCAGGTGAACGCGCAGCAGCGGCGGCTCCGGCTGATGGCGCAGCAGCTCCAGCTGATGGCGCAGCCCCGGCCCCAGCCCCGGCGGCTGGCGCTGAAAATATTCCTACCATTACAATGCTTGTCGATGATATTCCCCTTGGTGATGCCATAAGATATATCTGCCGAGGCGCAAACCTTAAATATAGGATAGAGAGATATGCAGTCGTCATAGCTGCCCAGGATATTCCACTTGATGAGCTTGAAACACGCATATATCCTGTCGAAAAAGAAGCTTTCACGGAGCTTGGCGCCGTTGGAGCTCCAGCAGGTGGAGGAGCCGCAGCAGATGGAGCAGGAGCAGGAGGTGTAGGAGGTGAAATTGAACAGTATTTCCGGACAAGGGGTATTTCATTTCCCGAAGGAGCGAAAATAGTGTTTGACAGCCGTATCAGCCGTCTTATTGCTACAAATACTCCCGATAATCTCACGAAAATCGAGGAAATCATACATGAGCTCAACGTAGTTGATCCTCAGGTTCTTATAGAAGCAAAATTTGTTGAAATAGATCAGATAGACCTTGATTCCATCGGTGTCGAGTGGCTTGTGCAAAAGCCAGGGGCGGCAATTCCAAATATGAGCAAAAGTAAAATGTCGTTCAACGTGAACGATCCAATAAATCGCTATGGTACTGCAAGTGCTGTAGGTCAGCCTGATACACTTTTTGCCATAACCCATCATAATAGCCAGGGAATCACATATCAGGCTATGGTTCACGCCCTGAACAAGTCTACGACTGCCGACGTGCTTGCAACTCCACGCGTAACTACCCAGAATGGACAGGAAGCCACTATCAGAATGATAAATGAGGAATATTTCCCTACAAGCTGGTCGGAGGCCACATTCACCCAGACTGGTACCTACAGTGTTTTCTCCCCTTCTATTCCTGAACTGGGTGAACCCACCGAGCTTGGTGTGAGATTGACGGTTACCCCGACCGTTGACGCCGACCGTTATACAATTTCCCTGGATATGACTCCGATAGTTCAATCCTTCATCGGATGGACCGACTACAGCTACAGTTTTGTGGATCTTGGAGGCAATGCGCTTACAAACGTTCTTAAAATGCCTATTTTTGAGGTCAGGACCGTTGAGACAAAACTTGTCGTATATGACGGCGAAACAATTGTCATGGGCGGTTCGATAAAGGATGCCAGCGGTTTTACCGATGACAGGATTCCAATTCTTGGAGACATGCCTCTTGTAGGCGCTCTCTTCAGGTCTCAGGCGCAGAGGAGGGATAAGAGAAATCTTCTGATATTTGTCACGGTTAGACTTGTGAATCCCGATGGTTCACCGCTCCGTGAACGCGAGATACGCGGTTTGCCTCCATTCAGGAGATAGAGCTGTAGTCTTAAAAAGATTGAAATAAAAAAACCCAGTTTTAAAAACTGGGTTTTTTATTTTCATGCCATATGGGATATGGGAATTATTTATTATCTATGACTGCGAAAGTTATTTCAGACTTAGAAACAATTTTATCCTCGACATAGATGAATCCTTCGCCGCGTCCGAATCTGGAGCTGCCTTCTGGCACGTCCACTTCGATTCTAAGCTGATCCCCGGGCGTTACCGGGTGGAAGTATTCCGCATTGTCAATTGCCATGAAATAGGCGATCTTACCCTTGTTCTCAGGCTTTGAAAGCACCATCACGCATCCGGACTGTGCGATGATCTCGGCCTGTACTGCGCATGGAAGGACTGAGTAATCGTGGGAATATCCATGGAAGAAAGGTTCATTTCCAGTGACATTCTTTATTGCAATGACCTTGGGGCCGTTGACAGATACTATGTAATCTACAAGAAGGAACGGATATCTGTGCGGGATTATCGACATTATCTTTATGACATCCATGGCTATATCAGGATTCTTGTCATACTGGGTAAAGAGCCTGGGCATCGTATCTATCTTCTTCCTGGCCCTTACTGACAGGATGAGGTTTGCCTGGCAGGCAAGCCCTGAATTTGTATAATTTGCCGCTGTAACATCAACTTCGCCGTCGGTAATATTCTTGATTTCAATGTCTATCTTCAAGCGGTCTCCAGGAACTGCAGGCTTCCTGAACTTCACTTTTTTCAATTTTTTTACATGGATTTCCTCGTCAGCGCTCGGATTAAGGAATTTTCTCGCAGCTATTTCAGCAACCTGTTCCATTGCTTCGACATGCAGGACGCCGGGGAATATCGGATGCCCAGGAAAATGCCCCTGGAAAACTTCTTCGTTGATGGAAAGGTTCTTAAGGCCGGTGCATTTCTTTTCATTCTCGATGAAGAGTCTGTCTATGAGCAGCATCGGATAGCGGTAGGGAAGCATCTCCCTTATTTTTTCTGCGCAAAATACTTGTTCTGACATATGAATCCCTTGATTTTCCTGCTATTTATAATTTTCTGACATTAAAATGATATAAACACGTTATTTACTGGATAATGAAAAATTACATTACGTAACATAAATTCAAAACGGGAAAATTCCTTGAAAGAAGAAAAAAAAATTAAAATAATTGTCGTTACCGGTCCTACTGCCACTGGCAAGACAAGGCTAGCCGTACGGCTTGCCGGCAGATTCAACGGCGAAATAATAAGCGCCGATTCCAGGCAGGTCTACAAAGGCTTGGACATAGGAAGTGGAAAAGACTTGCATGAATACGGGGCCATTCCCTGTCATTTGATAGATATCGTGGAACCTTCAGAGGAATACAATCTCATGAGGTTCAGGAATGAAGTGCCGGAAATTATCCTTGACATAGACCGAAGGGAAAAGCTTCCTTTAATTGCAGGAGGAAGCGCATTATATATAGACTCAATCCTTTCGGAATATTCCCTTCCCGGCAAAGCACCTGACCCGGAATTAAGAAAAAACTTGAGGGAAATGGCTCCGGATGAGATATCTGAATGTCTAAAAAAGAAGATTGCCTGCCTGCCAAATCCCTTAAATGACAGAAATAACAGGAACAGGCTTGTCCGAGCCATTGAAATCGCTGGTTCCGGCAGTTCTTCCGCCAATCCTATGTCCTTTGATGCTGAATATCTTGTAATAGGGGTGTACTTTGACAGGAAGCAGGTGCATCAAAGGATTGAGGAAAGGCTTGAACAGCGATTGAAGAATGGCATTATAGAAGAGGTGGAACATCTTCATAATCAAGGATTGCCATGGGAACGTCTTGAGTTTTTCGGGCTTGAATACAGATATTTGGCATTTTACCTCCAGGGGAAGATGACATTCCCCGAAATGAGGCAGAAACTTCTTGAGAAAATTCGGCAGTTTGCAAAACGGCAGGACATATGGTTCAGGAAGATGGAAAGGGAAGGGCGTGTCATTCACTGGATTAGGGAAGGTTGCTATGAAAATGCATGCCGTCTTGTGGAGTTGTTCCTGGCTGACAAAATGCTTCCTCCGCCTGAACTGAGCATCTCGGAAATATACTATGGCAAAAAGACATCATGAAATATATCAAATTTAATTTGCTTTGAAATAAATATCGCTTATTTTATCCCAGAGGTTTATTTAATGAGTGCACAAGTAAAAAATGATTCTAAAGCTGTAATCCTTATCGTTGATGACGATGATCTGCTCAGGAATTTCTATTCCCGCGTGCTTATCGCCGAAGGATATGAACCTGTCTCCGCAACTAACGGGGAAGAGGCGATCAACATCCTCGAAAGCGGAAAGCATGATATCAGATTGAGCATCATCGATCTTCTCATGCCCGTAAGAACCGGCTGGGAGCTGATACAGTACATGAAGAAGAATGACAAGTATAAGGATGTGCCCATCATTGCAATAACCGGTCTTGCCGCTTCGTTCGATGAATTTGAAAAAGTGAAGAACACCTGCCAGGCAGTCATGCATAAAGGTGATTTCGACCTCAATAAATTCAAAGATACGATCAAGTTGCATCTTAAGAAATAATTCCAAGCATGTTCTCCTATAACCATCCCACTCCCGAGACTTCAATTTTCGTCCTTGTTGACATGCAGGAAAAGCTTCTTGCGGCCATGGACAGGGCCGACATATCAAGAATCATCTCAAGGCAGAAGATCATGCTGAACGCGGCAAGGGAACTTCAGATCCCTGTGATTGTCACTGAGCAATATCCCAAAGGGCTCGGAAGAACAACCGCTGAGCTTTACACGCTTGTGGAAGGATGTCCTCTTATTGAAAAGACTTCGTTTTCCTGTTTTGGGGAGCTGGTTTTCCGCAAGGAGATCGAAAGAAGGCATTTCAAGTCGATGATCTTGATGGGCATTGAAACCCATGTCTGCATCCAGCAGACTGCAATAGATGCCATGAAGCGCGGGTTCCAGGTCTTTCTTCCTGTTGACACGCTTAATTCAAGGAATGCCGTTGATGCTTCAGCATCTCTTGAGCTAATGAGGCACATGGACATATATGCCTCGACTTCGGAATCAATATTGTTCTCACTTCTTCAAGATGCTTCCCATCCGACTTTCAAGAAGATCTCCACCCTGCTAAAATAAATCTCCTTAAACCTTGTCGCTTCCTTGACTTTTGCTTAAATATAGATATTATAAGCGCCGTTTGAATTTCAAAAACGTCCCCATCGTCTAGAGGCCTAGGACACCAGGTTTTCATCCTGGCGACACCGGTTCGAATCCGGTTGGGGACGCCATTATCCACAGTCCATATCCATTGCAATTTTCAGCTCAGCTTAAATTGCAAACATGCACCGGATGAGAACCATTGGGTTCGAGAGCGCAGCGAGAAACCGTGCGCAGCACGGTAGTGACGAATCTTCGAGGAACGATAATCCGGTTGGGGACGCCATTATCCACAGTCCATATCCATTGCAATTTTCAGCTCAGCTTAAATTGCAAACATGCACAGGATGAGAACTCCCGGGTTCGTCTGGTACGAATTCACGGTCAAATCGTGGAAACCGTCTTTCTGTCGATCACCTTCAGGGGAGAAAATTCCCTGCGGTTCCCAGCCTTCCCGGCGGCAAGGTTTTCAAAAACCATTTCAGCGACATCGTCAATGGGATATTCGACGGTGGAAAGCTCCGGGATCAGTGATATGAAGGTAGGGCTGTTGTCGACTCCGAGTACTGAGATGTCGGAAGGGACCTTGTATCTGTTCCTTTCAAGGATCCTTATTGCCGACAGGGCGAGCCAGTCGTTATGGCAGAAGACGGCAGTAGGCCTGAAACTGCCTATGCATCTGATCAGTGACTCTTCCGTTACGGGGGACAGCGATTCATATGGAATAGTCTTCGACTTCATGAACTTCTCATATCCCTTTTTCCTGTCGGAAACAGCTTTTGACTGCCGCGTATAGCTGAGGAAAAGAATCCGCCTGTGCCCCTTTTCCCATAGGAATCTAGTGCCTGTGAATCCAGTCGACACCTCGTCCGGGAAAATGTTGACAATCCTGCTGCCGGAACACGGGTTCACGATTGAGATCATTTTGAGAGACCTGGTAATTTCGCCGGGAATTTTCATCCTGTCTTCAGGGGGGACGACTATTGCGCCAAGGTAGCGCCTTGATGCGAAGTCCCTTAGCACGGAAACCGTCTCCTCCGGAGTCGACACGGGCACGATGACAAGAGTCAGCCCCTTTTTTCTGAGCAGCAGTCTTATCCTCTCGAAGATGTCCATGAAGAATATGCTGTTGAAGGATGATATGACTCCTCCAACAGTCGAGCTTTTCCCGGTCATGAGCTCGCGCGCCGACGGATTCGGGCTGAATCCGTATTTCTTCGCGGCGTCAATGATCTTCCTGCGGGTCTCCTCATTTATCCCCTTGCGGGCATGAAGGGCCCTGTCGACAGTTCCCTGCGACACGCCGCATATCTCTGCAAGCTTCAATGATGATATCATGGATGCCTTTTTACATGGAGCTACTTGATGTATTCGATCCTGCGGATCTCAATCTTGCCCTTTGCGAATTTCGCAAATGGCTTCCCGTTCTTGACTCCGACCGACCCAAATCCCCCGTCAGCAGAGAAGAAGGACTTGAAATCACCCTTGATAGTCGGAGAGATGTAGAGGATCTTTTCAACCGCGTCATACCTGACTCCGGTCATTCCCTGGAGCAGCGCATATGAGGACATCGCCCTCGCATAGAAATGTCCGCACTCGTACTCGTTGAAGGGATTGCGTATCCTGCCGTCATATCTGAGGCGTACGGCTTTCACGATGTGGAGACCCTTCTGGACTTCGCCTGCCTGAATCATATGTGAGGCCGCCTGGTATTCGATGCCTGTCCATACTTCGTTGCTATAGGGGAAGGGGAGGGAGAGCGCGTCGCCCTTCGGCCAGCTGCAGAGGAGAAGTCCGCCCTCGCTCCCAAGCGCATAGCCGGGCCTCTGGGGATTTGCATGATGGCTCAGGTCCTTCTTGAAGTTGTACTTGTATATGGAGACAAGATGTTTCCTGACCTTTGCCTGATCAAGGATTTCCCCAAGTCCGCACAACTCGGCCATCCATGCGCCAAGGACTCCGTCGGAAAGACATCCTTTGCCATACTGGTATTTCGGGCCTTCCTTCACCAGCAGCGCGGCGGCCTCCTTCGAGTAGTTCATGTTGATTCCGACATTGCAGCCCTTTGTGGGATCATCCGCCTTCAAGCCCTTCCACTGGACCTTCTGATAGAAATATTCGCCGTTGTACAGATCCTTTTCAAGATAGTTTCGTCCTTTTCCGTAAAGTTTTGAATAGAAGGAAACGTCCTCCTTCATGAACTCGCCTATCTTGATGGCCGCCTTCAGCGCCCCAAGGTAGAAGCTCGAACACATTCCGTCCGCGCCCCAGAATTCAATGTCATAGGTGTTGTGGTGTGGCTCTATGAGGACGCCCCTGTGCTCCGGATCCCATTTCTCAATGCAGAAATCGAGGCTGCTCTTGACCCTGGGCCAGATGTTCCTGAGCCATGCTGAATCGCCGCTGATCCTCCATTCACGGTAGATCTTCATTATGCCTCCAAGCTGTCCGTCGGCGGCGGCATGGAAATTATGGTCGGCAGGCCTTATCGGGATGCATGAACGGAAATTCTGATGTCCATTCTCGTCCTGTGAAACATTGAATTCAGTATCCCTGAGCGATTTCTCAAGCGAAGGGAAAATATGGGGGATTGCCTGCGCGTAATTCCACACGTGCGTGCAGGAACCGTGGCAGCATCCACCCTTGTCGCCGCAGCCTTCCCAGCCCCAGAGCCTTCCGTCCTTCTGGCGGAGTACGGTCGGAGATTTCAATATCGCCAGGTTCGCGCCTATGGCGTTTAGCACTTCTGCAGGAAGGGTGGAATCGTAGAAGCTTTCCGAGAAGAGGGCGGAGGACTTCTTCAGTTCCACGTATGATTTGCGCCAGTATGCTGAAAGTCCGCCCGCGTTCTTGAATTTGCCTGAATACCAGGGCTGATAATACTTGTCGGGACTGTTGTCGCAGTCGCAGTTCCCGCTGCATGACGGACTGTCCTTTCCAACGGCGACATTTGAATAGGGGACAAACCACGAGAGCATAAGCTTCACGGTAATGGATTTTCCGGAAGCCAGGCTGAACGGGACGTAGATGCTCCCGCCGGGTGAGGGAGCTCCCGATGTGGGGGCTTTGTTTTCAACGCAGTTTCCGCTTTCGATGTTCTTCCATGTGAGAGTCAGAGGATCGAACCAGCCGCCCCTGAACATCGCGCAGTCGACCTTTGCGTTTTTCGCATCTGTCTCTGCGCAGAATGCGCCCCTTGCCCAGAATTTGTCGGGCATTGATTCCTGGTTGAGGATGAATCCGTTCGGACTTCTCCGGACCGAGTCCCTGCGGGGCATGTCCTTTGCAGGATTCACCCGGAGGAAGTTGAAGGAGTGAAAGGACCAGACGGCCTCAATCTTTGCGCCGGATCTGTTTGTGATGGTGTATTCAAGTCCGGCGACCGGCAGGCTCGAATTGTCGGCATCGCCCGGAATGAACGGGCTCCATCCGGTGATCTCCGCTGTGATCGGGAAATTCTTTTCCTGGAGCTTTACAGTCCCGAACGGGAATTTGGCGTGGAATTCGGCGCAGGAGAATCTTGGAAGTCCGAAGTTCCTGCCACCAAGGCCGTTTCCGCCATCGGGCCTGCCGAATATCTTCCAGTTCGGGACAGGTCCCTCAAGGACTTTCGCCTTGTTGCCGTTCCTATTCTTGACGCAGATGGCCGCGAACATGTTTGAATCCGTGTAGATGTCCGGCTGATGCTTGATCGAAATGTCGGAGAACGCCCCGTTGCCGTCCAGGCATACCATGCCGGCGCCCATGCCTCCCATCGGGAATGCGAGATAGCTCAGGTTCTCTCCTTGATACACTCCTTCAAGACAGTTCTTGCTCATCTGTGATATCTCCTTTTATGGTGTTTAGCGTGTAACTACACGTTAAAATAGGCCCCAAAGGGATTATGTCAAATATATTCCATCAGTTTCAGGGTTTTATTTTACGAGGATGACTTATTGCTCCTGCTTGGATGCTTCCCCCAGCGTGGTCAATTCCCTGTCGGCATCCCATGCTTTTTTCCAGTAGGATCTGTAGTCCTCCGCTTCCCCTATGGAAATGTAGGCGACGATCTTCCGACTAGGGTATCCGCTGCGGATTTCGCTGATCTCTCCCTTGGTCCAGCGTCCGTCATTGCTTCCTCCTGAATATGAGGCGTCAATTACGATCAGGTCCCGCCCGCTTTCAACCTTGTTTCATCCGCCGAGATAAGCCCTTATTATATGCGGATTCTTAAGCAGTTCTTCGGCGTTGTCGGAAATTATTGAAATCCTGCCGTTCTCGAGCACATAGGCGCGGTCGGCATGGAGCAGGGCCTCGTTCGCATTCTGTTCGATCAGGAACACCGTCACTTTTTCCAAAAAATTAATTTTCCGGATGATCTCGAAGATCTGATCAATGAGCTTGGGAGCGAGGCCGAGGCTGGGTTCGTCGAGAAGAAGAAGCTTTGGCGAACTCATGAGGGACCTGCCTACGGCAAGCATCTGCTGTTCGCCTCCCGAAAGTGTCCCCCCTTTCTGCTTCCTCCTGTCTTTTAGGACGGGGAAATAAGTGAATATCTTCTCCAGATTTACCAATACGGCATCGGGATCCTTGACAGTATAGGCTCCGAGCTGGAGATTCTCCAGCACGGTCAGATCAAAGAATATCTTCCGTCCTTCAGGACAGTGCGCAATCCCCTTCCGGACGACATTCTCGGGTTTTTCCTTTGTAATATCGGCCCCGTTGAAAATTATCCTGCCTGATTTTGCCGGGACAATCCGGCTTATCGCGTCCAACATGGAGCTTTTACCGGCCCCGTTGGCGCCAAGCAGCGCGACGATTTCGCCTTCGTTTATATGCAGGGAGACGTTTTCCAGGGCATCAACTGCCCCGTATGACACGCTGAGTTCTTTTACTTCAAGAAACATTTTTCTTTTTTCCTGTTCCAAGATATGCTTCAATCACATCAGGGTTGTTCTGGACTTCCAGTGGAGTTCCATGCGCTATTATCTCACCGAAATTCAATACTATCACCCTCTCGCAGAGGTTCATTACAAGACTCATGTCGTGTTCAATAAGGAAGATCGAAATATGGAATTCATCCCTGATCTTCCTTATGAGTTCAGTCAGTTCGGCTGTCTCACGGGGATTCAGTCCCGCAGCTGGTTCATCAAGCAGGAGAAGGCTTGCTTCAGTTGCGAGCGCCCTGGCCATTTCCAGCTTCCTTCTTTTGCCGTATGGAAGAGAGGATGCAAGTTCATATGCCGAGTCTTCAATTCCAAACAACTCGAGGAATCCAAAAGATTTTTCGGTTATTTCCTTTTCAACCGAAAAGAACTTCGGCAGTCTCAGGGATGCATGGGCGAGGTTGTAGCTGATATGCTTGTGGTAGGCTATCTTGATATTGTCGATCACTGTCAGGTAGTCGAGCAGGCGTATGTTCTGGAAAGTCCTTGCTATGCCCAGTTCTGAAATAACGTGGGGAGGTTTGCCGGTGATGTAGTCGCGTTGGAAGTAGAATTTACCTGAATCAGGAGTCTCCATTCCGGTTATGAGGTTGAACACTGTGGTCTTGCCGGCTCCGTTAGGCCCGATCAGCCCGACAATCTCCCCGGTATCGATTTCCATTGAGAAATTGTCGACAGCCTTGAGTCCGCCGAAGCTTTTGCCTACGCCCTCGGCGAAGAACTGTTTGAATTCCTTCTGAATTGTATCAAGATGCTTCATTCTTTTTCCTGTCTTCAGTTGTCGGTCTTCGGTCGTCAGTCAATAACCAAGCTGCAAAATTCAAACAATAAATTCACTAACATGCCTTGCGGCATTGACTACAAACAAGTGGCAGTCTTTTTGCATTTCGCTCGTAGTCAATCCATTATTGGATGTACGTTAAAAAGCTGAAAACACGCAATAATGCGTTAACTACAAATAGGTCTCCAATTTCAAGTTACCGGTCACGAGTGACTATTTCCCATCAGCCGGCGACCGACGACTGATGACTGACGACTTCCACCACCTAGGAATTTCGTTCATCCCGAAAATCCCGTTAGGCGCAAGCCTTATCAGTATTATCAGGAGGACTGCATACATGAGCTGCTGGTATTCGCCGAGACGGTATCCGCATATCTCGACATGCCTCAGGATATAAGGGGTAATTCCAAGGACAACTGCTCCTGTCAGGGCGCCGCTGAACGAACCAAGGCCTCCAAGCACGATCATCAGGAGTATCTCGATGCTGCAGATAAGGTTGAATTTGCCGGGAGCTATGGCGAGTTCCTTATGGAAGAAAAGAGCTCCTGCGAAACCCGCTATGCAGGCGCTCAGGAGAAACGCCATCATCTTATATTTGGAAATATTTATGCCCATTGCCTGTGCGGCGATCTCGTCCTCCCTGATGCACATCATCGCGCGTCCGAATGAGGATTTCTTGATGTTGATTAAAAGGATGCAGGTTATTATGACCAGCATCCATGTGAACCACAAAGATGCGAATTCCGCAGAATAATTCGGATATGCCGGCCACAGATCACCGGGGAATTCAGTGAATTTTATACCGGTTGCTCCGCCGATCTTCTCGCCAGGATACATTTTCCCGCCGGGGAACTGGAGATTGACCAGTACAAGCCTGGTGATCTCCCCGAAACCCAAAGTTGTAATTGCCAGGTAATCTCCTTTCAAGCGGAGGCACGGTATGCCGAGAATTATCGAGAATATTCCTGCCGCGATTATTGCAGCAGCCGCGCTTATGGCAAAGTTCAGGACTCCAAGTTCGGGAAAAGTGAGATATATGGAGGTCAAACCCGCAGCATAGGCGCCAATCGCGAAGAAACCCGCCTGCCCTAGCTGGAGGAGCCCTGTCATGCCGCATATCACGTTCAGCGATAGGGCTAGGATTGCGAAAATCCCAATGTTCCCCAGCGCGGAATGAAGCTCATACCAGCTCATACTTTCTCCCTTGTGTTCCTGCCCAGTATCCCCTGCGGCCTTACGAGCAGCACCAGGATCAGCACGACAAATGCGGCGACATCCTTGTAGCCGCTGGGAACATTGCAGAAAAGCACCATGTTCTCGACAATCCCGATTATCAATCCTCCGAGCACGGCGCCTGGAATTGAGCCGATACCGCCGACCACCGCGGCTATGAACGCCTTAAGCCCGGGCATGAATCCCATCATCGGTTCTATCACGCTGTGGAATCCAATCAGGGCGCCGGCTATTCCTGCCATCAACCCTCCGAGAAGGAATGTCTTCCTGATCACGGAATCGATGTTTATTCCCATCAGTGCGGCGGCGTCAGGATCCTGGCTGACAGCCCGCATCGCCCTGCCGAAGTTTGTCTTCATGACTATGTACCATAGGATCAATGTAAGGGCGAGCGTGACCGGTATATAGACGAACTGGATTATTTTTATGCCACCGCCGCCTATCGAGACGGATCGCTGGCAAATTTCGCCGATTGAACCAACCTTGTCGGATGAATATTGTAGTGGATTGGCCTTGTTGATGAATGATGCGAGATTCTGGAGAAGGAATGAAACCCCTATTGCGGTGAGAAGGGCGGCAAGCCTTCCCGACTTCCTGATCGGCTTGTAGGCGATCTGTTCTGTCAATACAGCGATTATTATGCCTGCGATTCCTGAGCTTATGATGATAAGTGGTATCGCAAAAATGGCTGGAGTTCCAGAAGGCAGCACAAGATAAATTCCAAAGCCCGCATATGCGCCGACCATGTAGAATTCGCCGTGCGCGAAGTTTATGAGCTTTATTATTCCGTAGACGAGTGTGTATCCCAGTGCAATCAGCGCGTAAACAGCCCCGATGCATAACCCGCTAGTAAGAAAGAAAATGAAATTGTCCATCTATGGATTTACAGTCGCCTTGTATTTGCCGACAAATTTTCCGCCGTCTTTCCCGATCTCAAGGATCACTGCGTTCTTCTCGACATCTCCTTCTGACGTCACCGAAATCTTGCCGGTGACAGCCTCAAAATCCTTTATGGCATGAAGTCCGTCCTTCACGGCTTCCGGAGTCGACCCTTTCTTAAGGGCCTCGATCAGCATTGAGACAGTGTCGTATCCGAGAGCTTCGAAAGTGCCGGGTTTTGTTTTGTACATCTTGTCGAAAGATGACACGAAGTTCTGGACTGCCGGTCGCTGATCCTCCCGGGAGAACGCCCCGACGATGAAGCAGCCTTCGACATTCGGGCCTGAACCATTGATTACCGCCTCATTATCCCATCCGTCCGCGCCGCAGAGCCTGGAATCATATCCGATGACCTTTGCCTGCTTGATAATAAGCTGGACTTCCGGCGGATATCCAGGCACGAACAAGGTCTGTGCATTGCTCTCCTTGATCTTCTTGAGCTGGGCTCCGAACTCAGTGTCCTTCTGCTGATAGCTTTCCTGCGCTACGACTTTTCCGCCTGCGGTTTCAAAAGCCTTCTTGAAGCTTTCGCAGAGTCCCTTTGAATAGTCGCTGTTCATGTCGATCAGGATCGCGGCGGTCTTCAGACCTTTGTCCTTGATTGCGTAGTTCGCAGCTATTTTACCCTGGAAAGAATCACTGAAGCATGCCTTGAACATATATGGATTCTTCAGTGTCACCTTGTCATTCGTAGCAGTCGGAGATATTACCGGAACCTTGATTTCAGCGGCATCCCTGCGGACGGCGATCGCGTTCGTGCTGGTGATTGGTCCGAGTACGGCGACAACCTTGTCGCTGCCGGCGAGTTTCTTGTAGGCGTTCCTGGTTTCTGTCTGGTCCCCTTTATTGTCCTCGATGATCAGGACAAGCTTGCTGCCGTTTACGCCTCCTGCCGCATTGATCTCTTCAGCCTTGAGTTTTATGCCGTCAAGAGTCGCCTTGCCATAGGAAGTAAGATTTCCAGAAAGCGGAAGGTTGACTCCTACCTTGATTTCACCGCAGATGCCTGAGTGACATATTCCTGCAAACAGCAGTGCAGCGAATGGAAACTTCAATGATTTCATGAATCAACCTCGTAATAGTTTAAAAACAAATGAACAGGCAGGAATGCCTGTCCTACTTTTTTGCCGCATCGCATAATTTACTTATAAATATTTTGAAGGCGCTCATTGACTCAATGCCTTTTGACATGGCTTCGATCCTGCGAACAATCGCGCTTCCTACGACAACGCCGTCAACGCCGGTGGATGCTGCTGCCTTTACATGGTCAGGCGTTGAAATTCCAAAGCCGACAACGACGGGAAGATCCGTATGCTTTTTAATCTCGGTAATCGAATCTGCGAAATTCGCAGTAAAGCTGTTTCCCTCGCCGGTCACGCCTTCACGGGAAACGTAATAGATGAACGCATTGGCATTCTTGCAGAGCAGGGGGATCCTGCTCTTCGGTGTATTCGGGGCGATTAGCCCAACAGTTGAAAGTCCCGAATCTTCAATCGTCTTTCGCAGATCCGCATCCTCTTCAGGAGGCAGATCAAGCGGAAGTATTGCGTCAACTCCGGATTCGACAGCCTTTTTGCAGAAGCTTTTGAAATTACCTGAATATGCGATCGGGTTCATGTAGGTGAACAGGACTATTGGAAGTTTGGGATGCTTTTTGCGGATTTCGCGGGCTTCGTCAAGCACCTTGCGTGCGGTCATGCCTGAACTGATGGCCCTTTCGGCCGCAAGCTGATTGGCCTCTCCGTCGGCCAGGGGATCTGAAAACGGCACGCCCAGTTCGAGGATGTCAATTCCCCCTGATGCCATGGCGTCGACTATCTTCAAGGAAGTTTTGAAGTCAGGATCGCCTGCCGTAATATAAGCCACGAACGCAGCCCGGTTGCGGGATTCGCATTTCTTGAAGGTATCGTTGATTCTTGACATTTTAACTCACTCTGTTGGTGCAAGCTTGAACTTGGATTTGATTTTTTCTGCGATCTCATCCCTCTGTGCATCGTTCTCATACTTTTTCTGTCTCCATCCCCAGTGGAATCCGTCCTCGACCCCGCGGGGAATCACATGCAGATGCGCATGGGGGACGACTTGGCCGGCACATTCGCCATCGGCAAGATGCAGGTTGAACCCTTCGATATCCAGCGCGCGTTTTGCGGCGACACCGAGCCTGGCCCCGACAGTCATCATCCTTCCGGAGATGTTTTCAGGTATGGTGGCGGAACTTGTGTGGTGCTCCTTTGGAATCACGAGGATGTGCCCGTAGTTTATCGGGGCGATGTCGAGGAAGGCCAGAATCAGTTCGTCCTCGTAGATTTTCACGGACGGTATCTCTCCGGCGACAATCTTGCAGAATATGCAGTTTTTCATTGGTGTCTCCATTTGTAAATATTCTCATGAATATTTACGATAATAAAGACTTGAATGGGCTTAAATCAAGTGGAATTTAGAAGCACAATCCAGAGGCATTGATAAATTAACAACTTGAGTCTATGTTTTAACAGGAATAAGCACCTTCTTGGGGATTCATGAACAGAATAAGCCTTCACCTTGACGAGATCGTCTGCCTTATGGCAGGTTTGCTGGGCATAATTGCGGGTTTGATTTATTTCCTTGCTAGAAGAAGTCCGTCGGCTGAAAACTGCAGGGACCTGGGACGGCTCAGGCGGGAATTCCTATTCAGTGCAGTGATAGTATCCAGCCTGTTCTCCTATATTTTCTTCTGTTCCACGAAGCTTCTAGCCCAGGACAAGACTGAACTCACCCAGTCGGACAAGAAAGGAGTCGTAAACGACAAGAGGAAAATACTCGAATCAAAGGAATGGCAGGAACTCAAGGTCTACTGGAATGTCATAACTGCAAAATATGATACCTTGCAAGAAGACGATAGATACAGTGGAGGTTATTCAGATTGGAAAAACACGCTGCTAGAAAAGATTTCAGAGTATAAGATAAGCAAGCTCGACAGGCTTGTCTCAGAAGGAACGATGTCGAAAGACACCCAGAAGGCATTGGACCGTATAGTTAAAGGCATTGCGTCCTATATGTATAACTCAAATTCAGGGGGCACATGCTATATGATGACTCAAGAAGGTGCGCGCCGCAAGGAAAACCTTGGTAAGCTATACAGGGAGTCCTTAATCCTTCAGCAGCAATTCGACAAGGGAACTCTTACCCCTGAAGTTCTGAAGAAAGCAACCATAAACATGACCAAAATTCTGGAAGCGCTGGAACTGCTGGATGAGAAATCAGAACAACGGGAAGATGCCGGTGAAGAGCTTGTGATCACGGACAAGGTTGAAAGTAAAAGTAGGGCCTTTATCGATTATATTGTCGACCTTAACGAATACACGGAGGAACCAGACGCCGAAAAAACACTGTATAACGAGTTCAAGGGGAAAAACGCCGTGGACATCATTCTTAATTTGCTGAAGGATCTGGAGAAACAGAAAAAGAAAGGCATTGAAGGGATGTGGGAGGCGAGACGCATAAAGAGGACTGTTGCCGATGCTCTTGGTGCCATTGGAGGTAAAGAGCAAAATCCCATACTTCGTGATTTATACAAGGACGAGGCTCTCTCAACATTTCAGAGAAGTTCAAGCACTTCTGATGGGAAGATTGATGACGATAAAATGGAGCTTTTCGTACATTATCCCATACGTGATGCCGCCGCCAGAGCCCTCCAGAAAAGAGGAGTGCAGGTCAAGCTTGAGAGCGAGCAGAAACCAGATTCGTCCGATGGACGGGCAATGATCTTGAAGGCGTTTGAAAGCGATGATTTATTGAATAACCAATATGGTATAAACGCAGCAGGGTTCTCAAAAGACAAATCAATGATTCCTGTGATTGCGAAGTTCGCAGAAAAATCTCCTTTCCTTGCGGATGATGTCATTGAGGCATTGGGAAGCCTTGGCGGAAAAGCATCAGTGCAAATGATCATTTCCATATATGAGAAGAACGACAGGAAATCAACATCTTCCTTGGCCGACGCCCTCGGAAAAATTGGAGGTGGCGATGCAGTTGCTTATCTTAAGAAGGAATATGCCGATGACAAGAATAAGTCCGCAAAATCTTCTTTTCTGAAAGCGTTAATCAAGGTCAATGCGGCCGGTCTTGACAGGATTCTTGATTCGGCAATCAAGGATTCCGACAAAAATATTCAGATTATTGCCACTATCAAACTCTATAAATCTGGCAACCAGGGTGCAGAGAACATTATAAAAGGGATCCTTGATGGGAATGACAAGTCGATTGTAAGTTCACTTCGAATCCACCTTTGGAATGACAATGATCCAAAGGCCAAAGAGCTTATGGATAAATGTAACAGAAGCCTTCGGAAGGCAGAAGGAGTTAACGATGTCAAAGATTAGTATTTCTTTCCTATTGCTGGCGGCGTTCATTTATGCGGCATTCCTGCTTGTCTTTAAACGCAAGCTTCCTGATTCAAGGCTGAAAACAGGACTGGAACGGCGCTTCATCCTTGCGGTGATCCTCATGGCTGGAATGATGATGACGGCGGGATGCAGGGATAAAACAACATTGTGCTACGCCCCGGCATATAGGAACGCTGAAACTGAGAAATTAAATCCTTCCACGGTGACTGCCACTCTCAGGGCTGCATGGAAGGTTCTTGATGCTGAAAAAGGGGAGGAGTTCAGGAAGAAGCTTGAGGAATGCGTCAAGAACAGGGACATGAGCGAAGATGTTTCAAAAATGCTTGCTCTCGCTTATTCGGACCTGAGCAATCACAGGATGATGACCAGGGTAAAGGATAATATGGTGACTTGTTATAAGCCAACCGTGCTTGGCAGCAAGTTATACGAATCAAATGAGACCGCATTAAAGCAGATTGAACTGCTGAGGGCGGCAAGGGCAAAAGGGACGATAGATGATGAAACCGCCAGGAAGGTTTCCGAAACCCTCTCAAAGGAATTGCAGTTACTGTCCGATGCTGCTGAGGTTTCCAAGTTAGGTTTTGAAGAACAGAAGAAGTTCATCGAAAAATCCAAAGATGGCGGAGTTGTTCCCGGCAATGCTGCCAAGTCCGCGGCTAAAATCATAGTTGAGCTTGAGAAAGAATGAAGTTCCTCAGGAAAATTTTAAATATAACCTCGTATCATTCAATCCTGTATGAAGTCACGCCGCGATGCAATCTTAAATGCCTGCACTGCTACAATGTCTGGAAGGATGATGTCGGTTATCCGGAGAAGGAGCTTGGCACTTCTGACGCGAAGAGGCTGATCATCAAAGCCATCCTCGAAAGCGGATGCAGGAACTTCACATTTACCGGAGGAGAACCCCTGTTAAGGAATGATCTTGAGGAGCTTGTGTCAACGGCAAGAGCGAAGTGCAAGAGCATAAACCTGATCTCAAATGGAACTCTTCTGCCTGAAGACAGGATCAAAAAACTTATTGACGCAGGGGTCTCCCTCTTCGAACTCCCTCTCAATTCCTCAGACAGGAATGTCCACGACAAGATGGCCGGTGGATTCGAATGCTTTGATAAAGTTACACGCGCCGCGGCTGATATCCGCTATCATGGAGGTGATATCGCGTTTGTGTTTGTTGGGACTTGCTTGAACATAAAATACTGGAAGGACGTACTTGAGCTTGGGATTGCGCTGGGTGCTAGAAGTTTCCTCTTCAACCGTTATAATGCCGGGGGCGAATGCCATGGCAGTCCTGAAGACCTCATGCCTTCCGTTGCTGATGTAATGGATGGACTTTCAATAGCCGAGGAGTTTTCAGTGAAATATGGTTTGGGAATCGGAGCTTCAATAACGATTCAGCCTTGTCTAATTGATACAGGTAAATATCCTCATGTCGGATTCGGATTCTGCGCCGCCGGAACGGAGCGTGCGTATTACACGCTTGATCCTGTCGGGAATGTCCGCCCATGCAACCATACGCCCATGGTGCTTGGGAACATCCTGGAACAACCCCTTAACAGGATTATAAAATCGCAGAAACTCGTTGATTTCATGAAAGCCAGGCCTGAGTTCTGCAGTGGATGCAAAATCGAGTTGGACTGCCAGGGCGGTTGCAAGGCGGCTGCGGAAGCCTGTTACGGTTCACTAAGTGCCGTTGAGCCGTTCCTTGAGATTAACATCGCAAATGCAATAAAGCCAAGAAGCTGACAGGGCGTTGAAATAATAAATTTGCTTCAAATTTATTTTGCCTGCGGATTTCGCAGCTCGGACATTTTCAGAGGCTTGAAGGAATTCCTGGTTTTATCCCGGACACCAGGATCGATGGAAAGATATTTCCACCTGGCGAATGCGAAGTCATGGGGCAGATAGTTCTCAAGCCATACGTGCAGGAGCTGGAAGGAAGTCGGATAACTCTCGAAAATCCACGGGCACTGTTCAGTCACATACAATGACATCTTCCTGTATTTTTCCGTCCGTTCCGGGGAGTCAGGCATGAAGATGATTTCCTGGTACATCCTGTCGAATTCCGGATCCTTGAAGCAGACCCTGTTGCAGGTGCCTGCGTTCGGACCATAAAATAACTGCAGGAAATTTTCCGCGTCCGGATAGTCGCCTACCCATGAGAATCTGAACAGCTGTGCCTGTCCTTCCTTTAGTTTCTGGAAGAATCGCGGCCTGTTGTTCAAGACGGGTTTTATATCAATGCCGATCTTCTTCATGTCATCCTTCATCAGTTCCGCCAGCTGGCGGTAGAAGGGGGAGGTGTCCCCCAGATCGAATGAAAGTTCCAATGGTTTTCCGGTTGCAGGATTTATTCCTCCGGGAAATCCGGCCTTGGCGAGATGGGCCTTTGCCTTATCAAGATCGAACTGGCCATAGGGGTTGACGAACTTGTTGTCATATCCTGGAACTCCCGGTGGAATTGGTCCGTTCGCCGGTACAAGGGAGTTGTTTGAGTATTTCACCCTTATGTCGATATTATAGGCGAGGCTTATGGCCTTTCGCAGTTCGATGTTCTGTGAAAGCAGAGGATCTGAAAAACTGAAGCCTATGTAATTGACCTGGAAATCAGGCATGCGCAACAGCTTGATCCCTCTTTTACTCAGAGCTGGAACAATTTCTCCATTCCCAGTGGTCACAGCTTCAAAATTGTCCTTGTCGAGTGAGCTTAGATCCAGTTCGCCCTGCAGGAACAGAAGCCAGCTTGATATAGGTTGTTTCACAAGATAGCAGACGATTTTATCGAGCAGGGGGAGCTGGCGTATCCTGTCGGCGGGATTCTGTGCCTGCGGGAAGAATTCCTTTCTGAAGTCTGGATTTTTCACAAGTATGATCTTGTAGTCCTTCTGCCATTCAGTCATCACGAACGGTCCTGAGCCGGCTGTCATTTCCGCCAGGGTGTTGCCATATGCGGTGGTTGCCTTCCTTGAGACGACGGCGGTATACGACATGGCGAGCGTGTAGAGAAGCCGGGGATCCGCCTTGGTCAGGTGGATTGCGAAGTTCGCATCATCTATTATTTCGAATCCGTCGCAGCCGACATCGTAGATTGACATGTCTCCGGACTTGAGCTCTGAGGTTTTGGCATAGAAGTCATCGATGCCTTTGATCTTGCCTCTCCATAGCCAGAATCCGCTGGAATGCACTCGTGCATCGGCGAGCCTTAAAAATGAGAATACGACATCTCTTGAAGTGACCCTGCGGTCCTGCTCATCTTTAAAACACGGATTATCCTGGAAATGGAGGTCGTCCCTCAATTTGAATTTATAATGCAGGCAGTCGGCGCTTATTTCAGGCATCGTTTCAAGCATGGAAGGAATCAACATATAAGGTCTCCCGACATAGTCATACTGGAGAAGGGTGTCATAGAAGCTCATGACCATGATGGAACTCGTGTAGTCCGAGGCGAGGGCCGGATCGAGTGTGTTGACTTTCCCCCCGGCATTTGTGTACAAGGTGCGCCCGGAATCCTTCTGTGCGGAGCTCTCCATCTTTTCGCAGGAGCAGAGCAGGAATAGAATTAAAATAGCTATTATGGGAAATGATTTCATTAGATCAAGAATTAATCCTTTTGATGCTAATCTATCATAGCGATAAAATTATTGAAGCACAATAAGCCATAAATTTTCCGGCAGGACACAAAATGTCCCGGCATATGGTTTATAATTTGAATTAAAATATTTCCAGATTACATTCGATGCTCAATGTTGGACGTTCGAAGTTGGATGTTCATGAGGTTTTTTAATGTCACCATTCACCATATTTATCATATCCCTGCTAAGCGCCCTGATCGGCGCCGGGATCGCATGGGCGTTTTTCAGGCTGAAGAGCCAGCATTCTGCCGTCCAGGCGCAGTCCGACTCCGTCAAGAATCTTGCGACCCTGGAGGAAAGGATAAAATCCTCCGAAGGAAATATGGGCTCTCTTAAAATTGAACTGGAAAAGGCAGACAGGAAACGGGCTGAACTTGAGAACGAGAAGCTCCAGCTTGAGAAAAATATTTCAATTCTCGAAACAACTGTACAGAAGGAACGCCAGCAGACCGAAGAGAAGATCAAGCTCCTCAATGAGGCGAAGGACAACCTGACGGCCGCATTCAAGAACATCGCCAATGAGATTTTCGACGACAAGAGCAGGAAGTTCTCCGAGAAGAACAAGGAGGGGCTTGATGTCCTGCTGAAGCCTCTTGGGGAGAAGATAAAGGATTTTGAGAAGAAGGTCTCCGATTCGTTTGGGCAGGAGGCCAAAGAACGCCATGCCCTCAAAGGCGAGATTGAGAAGCTCTGCGTCCGCAATGACCTGATGAGCGAGGCCGCGTCAAACCTGACAAAGGCCCTGAAGGGCGAATCAAAAGTACAGGGTAACTGGGGCGAACTGGTACTTGAAAGGCTTCTTGAGGATTCCGGGCTCAAGAAAGGCCAGGAATTCGAGGTCCAGGAAAGCCGGACTTCCGAGGAAGGCAACAGGCTCCGTCCGGACGTGGTCATACATCTTCCCCAGAACAAGCATCTCGTAATCGATTCGAAAGTATCTCTCACCGCATATGAGCTTTACTGTTCGGCGTCAGATGACAGGGAGAAGGAATCAAGACTCTCCGAGCACACTGCGTCGGTGAGGAAGCACCTCAAGGAGCTTCATGAGAAGAATTATCAGGATCTCAAAGGGCTGCAGAGTCCGGAATTCGTGATGATGTTCATGCCGATCGAGCATGCCTGCGCGGCTGCGCTTCAGTACGACAAGTCCCTCTTTTCCGATGCTTTCGAGAAGAACATAATAATAGTTACACCGATGACGCTCCTTGCGGCCTTGAAGATAATTTTCACGGTATGGAGATACGAGCGCCAGAACCAGAACGCCCTGAAAATTGCCGATGAGGCTGGACGCCTGTACGACAAGTTTACAGGCTTCGCCGTCGATCTTACAGAGATTGGACGGAAAATTGATTCACTCCATAAGACCTACGATGAAGCAAAAGGCAAGCTTTCCGAAGGCAAGGGCAACCTCATATCCAGGGCTGAAAGACTCAAGGAACTTGGTGCCAAGACAAGCAAATCTCTCCCTTCCGAACTTGTTTCCCTGTCAGAAGATGTTATCGACGTAGAACAGGGCAAGTGATAAATTTTCAGTTGAAAATTTATATTACTGGCGGTTTGGCTGCCCCTGCTGATCCCCTCGGTTGTTGCGTCTGCCAGCACCAGCACCTGGATTAGACGAAGTCATCTCGTAGACGAGCTTGATGTATTCCTCGAACTGTCCTGTCTGGTCGCTGGTATAGCCGAGTTGGGTCGCAAACTGCTGCAGGGCGGCGCTCCGTTCGGTTTCCATGAGATCCCTCATCTGGCGGGAGTTGTCAAAGAGTTCACGGCGCAGGGCTGGTGCCTTTTCACCTTCGGGATTCTGATTTATCTCATACAGGAGCTGGTTGTTCTTCGCGACAAGGGGAAGAAGCTTGTTATGGTTGTCGAGCTGTTCCGGGGTCATGGACTTGGTATCGAGCTTTTTGAGGAACTCGCCCTGCTTATTGGAGTTCTCCTGCATCTGCTTGTTGAAATTGTTCATGCGCTCGACCATGGCGGCATAACGTTCGGGATCGGTTTCCTTGATCTTCTCCATGCTGGTTCTGAACCTGTCCAGCGGAGGAGTGCTGACATCCCTTGCTTCCGTTGAGGACGGCGGCGGGGTCTGGGGAGCAGTCATGTTAACCATGGATGGAGAGGAAGACTTCTTCTTTTCAGGAGTCTTTGCTGATTCGTCTTTCAGGTGCGAGTCTAGCGTCTTCCTTAACTTGTCAAGTTCCGATTCGGCGGACAGCGCCCTCGACTTGTTTGACATTGATGAATATGTGAGAATCGCGCATGCGAAAACGAGCATGATGATCGCTGAGGCCATGTAGATCGTAATATTTTTATTCATTTAGGCGAGTCCATGATTTGTTTGATTTGAGTCATATTCACAATATAACGTGAAAACAGCATTTTTTATTGTAATGGCGCATGATATTTTTTATTGCATAAAAAATTATAACAGCTTAAAAGGGACAGCTTATATTTTGAGTTGAAGATAACGGAATATAATTCAAATGTCAGTTCGTCACGAACCGCGATGCCCCGCATCCGCTTTTCAATCCACGCTTCGGAGTAGCCCTTCTGCCGGTATATTTCCTTAATCCGCTAGGAGGCCAGCTCGGGGTTTTCTATCTCTTGAAGGCGCTCATAGCCTACCTTTGCCAGCCAGCGTTTGAACGGTTCGGCCTTCGACGATGGGACAGACTGGATAAGTCGGAGAAGTTGTTCCGAGTCAGCGACATCCGTCATTCGTTGTTTACCGTCAGCGGCGGTCATTTTGAAAGCGTGACAATTCGTCGCGGTTTCATTGCCTTCCTTCTTAAGCCGCTCTTTCAGTTTCCGCCAGTAAGCTCCAGAATCAACGCTCTCCGCCAACACGCCGACAACGTCAAGATGAATAAAAGCATATTGCAGCTGGTCAACTTTACCTCTAGCATATTCATGCCACTTTCCCTCCTGCATTTGAAAATCATCACAACAAACTCATATTAGAATAGATTAATGAGTCTGACGAATATTTGAAATGAGTGTTAATATTGCACAGGGCACGTTAGGGGCAGAAAGTCAATAGCGGAGGTGTGACCCCGCAGGAGCATCAATAGCGGAGGTGTGACCCCGCAGGAGCCGCAGGAGCACCGCAGGAGCATCAGTGACATTTTCCCTTCTTTTCTTGAATTCCTTTCCGCCGGGATATAATTTCCAGAATGTCTGACAACAGTAAACATATTCCCGATACATCTCAGGGAAAACGTCCAAACCTGATCCTCATCCTTGCCGACGACATGGGATTTTCGGACATCGGCTGCTACGGCTCCGAGATCCGCACGCCTCATCTTGACCGCATGGCCTCGGAAGGAGTGCGGTTTTCGCAGTTCTACAACTGCGCGCGCTGCTGTCCTACCCGTGCTTCGCTGCTCACCGGACAGTATCCGCACAAGGCCGGCATCGGGCACATGGTCTCCGACGACGGGCTGCCTGGTTACCGCGGCTTTCTAAACGACCGCTGCGTAACGCTTGGTGAGGCACTGCATGCCGGCGGCTACCAGACTTTCTATTCGGGCAAATGGCACGTCGGCGGACTGTGGCCCCGGCATGATCCTTCGAAATGGGTGCTTGGGAATCCAAACCAGCCGCTCGCCCATGACAGGGGCTTTGATCATTCCTACATATGCGCGGCCGGAGGTGGAAGCTATTTCAATCCGAAGCCTCTGGTGCGCGACGGGAAATTCATCGAAATCGAGACCGACCGCTATTACACGACTGATGCCTATACCGATGAGGCGCTCGAATATATCAGCCAGGGGGCGGCATCCGGAAAACCTTTCTTCCTGCATCTCTGCTATCAGGCGCCGCATTGGCCGCTGCACGCCCTGCCCGAGGACATCGCCCGCTATGAGAACGCATATCTCAAAGGCTGGGACCATTTGCGGACTTCGCGCCATGAGGAACTGAAGGGTACCGGCTTGATCGACCGTTCATGGAAAATTTCAAAGAAGGATGATAAATCCCCGCCATGGGATGAGACATCTGACAAGGAATGGCAGGCCAGCCGCATGGCCGTCTATGCCGCCCAGGTCGACCGCATGGACCAGAACATCGGTCGTGTGCGCGCGCATCTTGAAAAGCTTGGAATTGCCGGAAATACGCTCGTCGTCTTCCTTTCCGACAACGGCGGATGCGCGGAATTCCTGAGCGAGGACGGACAGAAACAGCGCGAGCTTCCCTTCACTCGCGACGGACGTCCGGTCCGCTGCGGCAACGTCCCAGGTCTTTTACCGGGAGATGCAGATACGTTCTCAAGTTATGATCTGCCCTGGGCTAACGCCAGCAATTCGCCGTTCCGCCTCTTCAAGCACTGGGTGCACGAAGGCGGGATTTCAACACCGCTGATCGCCTGGTGGCCCGGCAGAATCGCCCCGAAGCAGATGACCCACGAGGTCGGACATGTCATGGACATCATGCCGACATTCCTGGAACTTTCGGGCGTGAAGTATCCGCGCGAATTGGATGGACGCGAAGTGGCATCGGTGGATGGCGAAAGCCTTGCGCCCCTGTTGGAAGGCCGCAGATGGACGCGACAGCATCCGGTCTTTTTCGAACATGAAGGCAACTGCGCAGTGCGCGACGGAAAATGGAAACTCGTGCGCCGTTTCCCGGGCCCCTGGGAACTTTATGATATGGAAGTCGACCGCACGGAGACAAAAGATCTTTCCGGAAAGAATCCCGCCAAGGTCGCGGAACTCGCAACCGCCTACGAAGCCTGGGCGCCGACCGCAAACGTAGTCCCCTGGGACCAGCTCCAGCAGCACCGGAAAAGCAAAAGACACTGAAAAACTCCATCCCAATCAGTGCCAAACGTGCCCTCCTCCTACTCTATCCTAACCCAACTTACGCGCGCTAATCACTTTTCACTTTGGGGTCTGGCACCATTTTTTATCATAATACACACTTATAATTGGATTGCATATTGTCGTATATGTGGCTTATATCAAAATTATATGCAATGGAATATTAAATTAAGAAGCTCATTAAAACAATCTGATGAAATAGAAGACCCTCCTCGTGAGAGGTCACGGCGCCACTCCCCCGCAATTGACAAAAGGCAAGGATGAAAATGGTGTCATTCCGGGAGATGAATTAGGTGTACGGCAATCTTCTTTCTTTCGGTTAAGGGTGGGATCTTTGCGATGAAATTACTTGACAATGCCGAAGTGAACGGTATGTTAATTGAGAAGGGTTGAATCAACCTATTTAGGAGCAGATGCCGAATCAACTTTCAAGCACAAAAGACAGAAAGAGCGTGACCGAACACGAGGCAATTCTGGTTGCCCTCGAAAGTATTGCGCGGCGTGAAGGCACAACCACGATGGCGCTAATGCGTCAAGCCATGCGCGATGCTGTCAGGAAGCGCGCAGACAATTCATCTGACGGGAAGTGGTTGCGTTCCATTGTCATGCAATTTGCCCCAAAGCCTCCGCGAATCTTTGCCACAGCAGCTCAACTGGCCCGGTTCAAGCGCAGTCAGCGCGAGTTCGATCAGGTGCTTCTGGACTTGGATTTGGTCAGTAATGAGGGAATGGAGGCCATGAACTCCATTGTTTCGCCCAATTGCAAGCTGCGTGTTTTTGAGTTGGAGCAAAAATATGCCAGCTCATAAAATGCCTGATATGAACGCCCGTCCGCCCCAGGATTTTGCGTCTGTCCTTGCAACCGACGGAACTCTGTTCCTTGTGGGAGGGCAGGCAGTGAATCTCTGGGCACTTTATTATATTGGACGCACATCCGACTTGTCACCGTTCGTTTCACGGGATCTTGACGTGCTTGGGGATCGGGAAACGCTCCGTAAAATAGCTAGAATTGCGGGTGTCAAACCGCAGTTTTTCCCTATGCGTCCTCCATCTAACGAAGTGGGTGTCATTATTGCCAAAGGTATCGACGGACAACCTCTGGCAGTTGAGGTGCTGAGTCACCTGCACGGTATCACCAATGAAAAGCTTTGTCATCCCGATTATACCATCGGAATTGGTGAAGGCGGGGTATTGGTGCGTGTGCCTGGACCAATTTCTTTATTGCAGGCGAAGATAGCCAATGCCGCTGATCTTGTCCAGGCAGGGAGACAGGACAATCGACATGTCCTAATTCTGGCGAAGCTTATGCCAGCATATCTGGCGGATATCCAGGCTTCAGTTACTGAGGGAAGGAGCAATGAACGGGACATGATAAGCCTGTTGGAGCATCTTCTCTCTACAGTCTCTTCGCCAAAGGCGCGTCGAGTGCTGAAAGACTTGAGAATATGCGCCCTGACGATGTTTTCTGAACTCAAAGTAATGCCTTCATCCAAGTTGCACTCTTTCATGACAAAGCGCTTGAAACGGATTTTACCATAATTGGCAATCAAAAATCCGCCTTCGCAAAGAAGCTATGGCGGGACAATATGGCGGGCACAGTTAAAAATCGGCAATTGGCAATTGGAAATCAAATATGCCTCTGCAACTACATTTTCTAGGATGGCATGAATCGCTTTTAAAGCTTGCAGCGGAAAGGCTTTCCTCTGGGTTCGACGGAGGAATACCCGATATGGGCCGCATGCTGATCGTTACGCCTACCAGGCAGTCGGGCCACAAGCTCAGGGAAATGCTTGTGCGGAACGCGGCTGAAAGGAAGTCCGGACTGTTTCCTCCTCGGACAGTAACTCCTGATTTCTTCCTGAAGAACCATGACAGAAGGATAAAAGTCGCGACTGAATATGAAATGATCGCCGCATGGGCGGAAATACTCTCCTCTTCAGCTTCAGAAAACCTAAGGGCTTTGAAGATAACCGACCGCAAGGACTTTCCATGGATCGTCGGACTCGCCGTGAAATTCTGCGAACTTCGCAATCTCCTTGCGGAGAACAGCTATATCATCGCGGATGTCGCACGGATGGGGATGACGTGCGGTCTGCAGGAGCCAGAGAGATGGGATGCCCTGGCCAGGCTTGAAAGATCATATCTGGAGAAGCTGGACAAGGCGGGGCTGAAAGATGCGAATGTCGCAAAAATCGAATCGGACGGATTCTCGGATGAAATAAGGGATATCGAGAAGATAATCCTGATCGGAGTCTGCGATCCTGTACAGCTTGTCCTCGGCAAACTTAAGAATATCTCGCAGAAGAAGGATGTGGAGATATGGGTTTATGCGCCAGAGGATATGAGCGAAAGATTTGACGGGTGGGGATGTCCGATCCCTGAAAAATGGGAGAATGCGGAGATAGATTTCCACGGGCACGAGGAGAGGATAAGGCTTGCCGGAAATCCTGAAGCCCAGGCCGAGGACATTGTTAAAATACTTTCCGAAGGCAGGAAGGTGCTGTCTACTGCCGACGTGGCAGTTTCCGTGCTGAATGAAAATCTGGTGCCGTATGTTGAAAAGACGTTCATGGATACCGGCGTCAGGACATTCAATCCGGCGGGGGACCTGGTTTCCAGCACGTCCATCTTCCATCTTCTCCAGAGCTTCTCGGATCTTGTAGAACAGGAGAACTACGAGGCTTTTGCGAAATTCGCACGCAACCCTGACTTCCTGTGCCGGCTTGCCTCGGAAAGTGCGGATTTCTCGCCTTTGGATTTCCTGAAGGAGCTGGATGTGTACCAGAACAGGCATCTGCCTGAGAAGCTTGCCGACCTGGAACACGCCGAACATAAGAACCTTAAAATCGCGTATTCCAGGATTCATGCCCTGATCAGGGAGTTCAAGAAGATTCCATTAACCTCGTTTGTCAGGAAATTCCTCTCAGAAACATTCAAGTCCAGGGAACTTGATCCTGAAAAGGAAAGTTCGATGAAATTCATCAGCACCGCGGAACTTGTCAAGGACATGCTTTCCGAACTGGAGAAATCATCCATCGAATCCATCAGGCTGGCTCCTTCGGAAAAGCTGCGCCTCTTCGTGCACATCCTGGAGAAGCAGAGGATTTATCCGGAACATGAATCCGACATGCTGCCATTGCAGGGCTGGCTTGAACTTCCATGGGAAAAGGCTGAATCCCTGATCGTGGCGGGGATGAACGAAGGATATGTGCCGGAATCGGTCATAGGTGATATTTTCATTCCAGACCTTCCGCGCGAAAAACTCGGCTTGAAGAACAACCGGCGCCGTTTCGCCAGGGACGTCTACGTAATGACCTCGATAATAGAATCGCGGAAGAACGGAAAGCTTTACTGCATCGCCGGCAAGACGGATGTTTCCGGGGAACCGCTGAAGCCTTCCCGGCTTTTCTTCCTCTGCCCTTCGGAGATCCTGGTTCAAAGGACAGAGACGCTTTTCGGGACTCCTGACGACAAGAAGCTCAGACCTCTTGCCGGCACTTTCCAATGGAAGCTCAAAGTCCACGAAAAGAAAATTCCAGCCACCTTGTCGGTGACCGATTTCAGGAACTACCTGAACTGTCCGTTCCGCTTCTATCTCAAGAAGGTCATGAAGATGCAGGAGGTCGACGACAGGAAGACTGAGATGGACCAGCTTGTATTCGGCGAAGTATGCCACAAGGTCCTTGACATGTTCGCCAAGGACGAAAAGCTGAGAAGCTCCAGGAATGCCGAGGAGATCAAGGTCTTCGTGCAGGTCGAATCACAGCGGCTTCTGGAGGACATCTACGGGAGGCATCTTTCGCTTTCCCTGATGATCCAGCTGGAGAACATAAAGCAGCGTCTTGCGAAGTTCGCAGAGGTGCAGGCGGAACAGAACGCGGCAGGCTGGGAGATAATATCCTCGGAATACAGTCTCGGGGCAGGGAAGGGCGTTGAATTCTGCGGAGCTGTCATAAAAGGTAAGATCGACAGGATTGAAAGGCATTCCGACGGCACCATGAGGATCATAGACTATAAGACGAGTGACAGCCCTGATTCGCCCAGGGAGACACATCTGCGGGGCGTATACGATGGAACTCCTGAATATTCGGTGGTAGGGCACGGCGACAGGAAGAAGAGCTGGGCTGACCTACAGCTTCCTCTCTACCAGATTCTTCTGCGCAGGGAGAAGGATTTCGCAGGTGAAAAGATAATCTGCGGCTATTTCAATCTTCCGAAATCAGTGCTTGAGACGGGTATAAGGCCATGGGACGACATGGAGGAAAATTATCTCGCGGATGCCGAGACATGCGCAAAAGGCATTGTTGAAGATATCAGCAGTGGAAAGTTCTGGCCTCCGAGAAAGGTCAAGTACGACGATTTCGAAAAGATATTTCTGGGCGTTCCTCTGGAATCGGTGGAGGAGTTCAAGTGAAGAGGACAGAAGACAGATGAGAGAAGACAGAGGTCGGTAATCTGTAATCCGTTTTCGGTTTGTAAAAGGAAAGAAGAATTAAGAAATTATCAAAAGGAATTATTCTGCGAATTGCAAAATTCGCACATGGAGTGCGGCAATTTATTGCCGCCTTGCTCAGCGAAATTAATTTCGTTATTAAAGGCGGCGATGAATCGCCGCACTCGTGCGCCTGTGAGGCGCACATCACTGGGAGGTGAAAGTCCTCTCCAGACATACGATCTCCGGTCTGTATCTGAACGTAACTGCGTTACAGCGATGTAGGGTGGGGAGCAACGGGAAGAGAACTG